>SAMEA104315423__coassemble_1601_pt1 | contig 206887 bp, 192 predicted proteins | sample SAMEA104315423__metabat2_low_PE_035 | metagenome-assembled genome bin SAMEA104315423 (sample SAMEA104315423) | gut metagenome | biome: Monkey gut; feature: monkey-associated habitat; material: faeces | place: China | collected 2013
TGTTAATAAAGCTACATATTTTTTTTGTGTTTTCTTATTCATAGAAAACCCTCCTCTTCTTTTTCGAAATTCTAAGTTCTCCTTACTCCTAGAGAAGAACTTGTTATGTTGCCGATAAAAATAGAAAATAAATACAATAATTCAAAAGAAGTTTGCAATTGCATCGGCAACAAAAGCACCCAACACTGATTATATCATTCAACCGCTTAAATCATTTTCCTAAAATTTAACGCAGTAAAATTATTCTATTTTCCCCCCAACAACATATTTCGGTCATACGTTTCATCTCATTTTGCCCCAGGCTTTGCTTTTACTTTCTTTTTCCCTGCATTTTTTACCTTATATGTTCTCTGAACACTCCATGAATTGCCAAACAGTTCAATTCCTAAGAACAACGCAATACAAAACGCAATATTTTTTTCCTTTTATAGTTCATATTTTTTCTCCTTGTCTCTTTGTCTTTATCTCGCTTAACTATCTTTTTTGCGCTACCTACCTAATTTTTAACTCAATAAAACTGAATAAAAATCACATTTTTAACTATAATTATATTTATTATCTCTACATCTCATTTGACATCCACTATGTGTCATATCAACCAATAATATCCCTTATAATTTCGATATTGAACGAATTAATTTAGGACGGTGATTTTATGTATAAAAACAAAGCAACTAATGGCAGAAATAATATTTCCGGACTTGCCATTGCAAAACTTCGAAAAAATATGGTTCCAAAGACTTCCCAACGAGCTTTAGCCGATAAAATGCAGTTAGAAGGTATTGCTCTTGACAAAAATGCAATTCAACGTATTGAATCCGGACAACGTTTCGTTACAGATATTGAATTAAAAACATTTGCAAAAGTTCTCGGTGTTTCATGTGATACATTATTGTCGTAAAATAGTACAATATATTATCCAATTTAAACATTTTTCAACTCTTACTTACATTTTTTCGTCATAAAAATGCGCCACTTCCTTTTCGTTTTCTTTCGTCACAATACAAACACTATTGAAATCCGAAAAGAAATTCTTTTTATTTATTTTAATGTTCTGATAATAATAGTCCTCATCTCCTTCATAAGAAATATCACCATAATCTAGAACCTTTTTCCCGTTTTCTGTTATTACACACGCTTCTTTATTCTCATTCGATAAAAGGTATGCCGTATCAATCTTCAAACAACTATAATAGCGGGCATCATAAACTGCATCCCCTGATGTGGTTTGATACTTCCATGTATCATTACTCTTAGAAATGGTATTTTCTTTATTATTTCCGATATGATAAGTTTTGATAATTTCAACTGGTTCTTTATCACTATCAAATTCATCTAAGCGCTCTTGTACTTTTGAATACTTTCCTACCGTTTTGCAAATACCATTTTCATCAATATATATTTTTTCCGTTGTTATCTTATTTTTTTTCCAATCTCCTCCTTCAACATATACATGATATTCATTTCCAGATTTGCCTCTCGCATTACAATGCCTAAAGGAACAATTTTTCCATTGCTTTAATAATTTTCCATCATAGGAATACAAATAAGTATTAACCCATGATGAAGCCATTATAGTAACGATAAAACACTGCTCATTCACCCATTCTTCCGAAACAGTCAAAATTGAGGCATCACTATCTACAGGCAAATTAAACGAACTTTTCTGGCTTCCATCTTCATTGTAAATACTAATATTGTTTTTTTCGCTATTTTGAGCATAAAATAATATAGGTACATCCTGATTCGCCTCTGTTTCATACTCAACCACACCAAAGGCTGAAGTATCCAAATCATTTATTATTTTATTTCCATCTTTATTAAACACTGACTTTTTCTTCTCATAACTCGTTTTAATAAATACTTTTCCCTTCTTCTTTAGCAGTTCGGAATCAAAAAAAGAAGCACTATCATACTCCATCGGAATAATATTTTTATTATTTCTATCAATAGCTCCGTACAATATGCCATCTGATTTTGAAACAATTAAATAACCATTTTCATAATCTTCTATATGATAATCTGTCTGTAATGAAATACTTTTCTCTTCTTTTTCCTTTTTTTCTTCTTGTTGAACCTTTTCTTCTTGCTTGTCAGGTATATTTACATCCTGCTTTTTGCCACAGGATAGCATAAAAACACTCATAATACATACGATAATAATATAATATATTCGTTTCATTTTTTCCTCCAACTTTGTTTTCATAAAATCACCATTCCTTTCTGTTTAATCGTTATGTTTGCCTGCTAAAACAATTTTTGACACCTAGTAAATGTCATTTTATCACAATCTTGTTTATAATACAAGATTCTCCTCAATTTTTGTCTATAAAAAAGAACAGCCTAACCGCTGTCCTTTTCATTAAGTCTCTCAATATAAATTCATACCTAGGTTAATTCCCATATCATTGTACGCATTTGTTCTATCGGATAATGTTTTATATTTCCCGTAACAAGTCTTGATTTTGTTGCCTTTGCTGTTATATAAAATGGAACATGTTAGTATCTATGACCACCTGCATACCTTACTCTCCTTCTATAACTGAATTAATCTCATCCATTGTCATCGGATTTTTTTCAACGTACTTTTGTCTCATTCTCGCTAATCGTTTTTGATCTTCATTTGTATTTTCAGGCGATTTTACAAAACTTTTAACCAAACTAAGAACCAACACCTGCTCATCTGGTTTTAATGCCTGAATATCGTTAATATCTCTCGCTGTAACCATATTTGTACTCCTCCCTTAAAATATACTCGTCACTTCTTTAATAAATATTATATCCATTTTCTCAGAATACCAGTACCATACATTTTCTATGTTGTGCCATCAGTACAAGTATTTTTTCAATTTTTTGCATATATTTTTTTCTTATTATAACATAAAACACAACACCTGTCATTATTTTCTTTCCCTTCCCCCTTTCTCTATAACAAAAAAATCCTCCCCCTATGTGCGACTATAACGCTTTGCGTTATCCCGTCTCACATGGAGGGAGGCCCTTTTTCCACTTTTATTTACTGAGCCATTATATCTTTTACTGGCAACGCAATCCCTGTCAAAACTAGTGTTGCTGTCAAAGCATTACTTATTAGTTAGATTAATAAACTTCTTACCTACTTGAACCTTTACTGCAAACTTATTTTTTAAGATAAGTTTTTTGGCCTTCTTCTTAACGATACACTTTTTCTTCCCTTTAGGAGATAAGGTGTATACTTTACCTTTTTTAGTTAAGAAGACAAGGTTACCACTCTTCTTTATAAAAGCAGCTGATTTGATTCCAGAATATTTCTTACTCTTGTTGCTTCCTTTCCAAGTGAGTTTTCCCTTAGTAAGTTTGTACTTACTTGTAATTTTACTTCCCAGAGAAAGACAGTTATAACCAGCTTTCTTCTTCACAGATACTTTTGGTGTTACGGTTGTTTTTGGAGTAACAGCAGGAGTACTTGTGGTTGGGGGAGTAGCAACAGGGCTAACTGTTGGAGCAGGAGGAGTAGTTGCAGGAACGGTTGGAGTAGGCGTTGGCGTAGGATCATCATCTTCATCACCACCAGATGGGAAAGATGATTTCATCTCATCAAATGTTAATGTAGAATGAGATTGCCCATCCTTAGTTTTGTAACCAATGACAAGGTTGTCATTATCAAAAATTAAAGACTCAACGTCAATAATAGGAGAATAAGAATTGTCACGGATTGGCCTGAAAGCTTGATCTTCATATCCTGTTATATCATAATTCCACCAACATATATCAGTAACTGAAGTGCTAATGTACCAAATAGTACCGTATTTATCAATACCAACATCTATCATATAGCTAAAGTCACACATGTATTCAGGAGTTTGGTTATCTACCTGAAAAAAGACTCTGCCATTTTTTAATGTGGTTAAAGTCCGTTCTGAAGCATTAAACGTACATGTGGTTACTTTTACTACATCTGAAGGATCCCAAGAATTTTCGGTGTCTGCCTTAACAGTGTTTGTACAAAACATTGTACAAACAACCATTGCTAACAGTGTTAATAAAGCTACATATTTTTTTTGTGTTTTCTTATTCATAGAAAACCCTCCTCTTCTTTTTCGAAATTCTAAGTTCTCCTTACTCCTAGAGAAGAACTTGTTATGTTGCCGATAAAAATAGAAAATAAATACAATAATTCAAAAGAAGTTTGCAATTGCATCGGCAACAAAAGCACCCAACACTGATTATATCATTCAACCGCTTAAATCATTTTCCTAAAATTTAACGCAGTAAAATTATTCTATTTTCCCCCCAACAACATATTTCGGTCATACGTTTCATCTCATTTTGCCAAAAAAGTATGCCCATCCAAAAAAATCCAAACCTTTGACGCAATTTTACACTCTATGAGCCTCCCCCTCGAACATTACAAAACAACAAAAAAATACGAATCTACTTGATTTGTACCATCCTGTCCTAAGACATACACTTTTCCCAAAATTCATCTTCCGTGTTTTCTACAATAAACGCATAGTGTTTTTGATATACTTTTTTCTTCATCATCTAAACACCCTCAAATAAAAAGAAAACAATAAACCACAAACTGTAATTTATTGTTTTCTTTTTTATCAAATGATTTCTCGCCTGAAAATTAGTTTTTCTCAGCCAATTCTGCTTTCAGCATTTCTGTCAACTGAGGAACAATCTTATTCAAATCGCCTACCAAACCATAGTCAGCTACATCAAAGATTGGAGCTGTCTCATCTTTGTTAATAGCAACGATAATGTCAGATTCTTCCATACCTGCAACGTGCTGAATAGCACCGGAAATACCAATTGCGAAGTATACGTTAGGACGAACGGTTTTACCGGTCTGTCCTACCTGACGCTCAACCGGAAGCCAGCCATTCTCTACAACAGCACGGGAACAACTTACTGTTCCGCCAAGTACATCTGCCAAATCCTGAAGAAGTTTGAAGTTTTCTTCGCTTCCAACACCACGACCGCCGGATACCAAAATCTTAGCATCTGCGATATCTACTGTGTCAGCTACAGATTTCACAACATCAAGAATCTCAACATATTTATTGTCCGGAGTGAATCCCGGATTGTACTCGATTACTTCAGCTTTTGCACCCTTAATTGGGTCAATCTTCTGCATAACACCGGCACGAACGGTAGCCATCTGTGGACGGTTGTATGGACATGCAATCGTAGCGATTGTATTACCACCAAATGCAGGACGTGTCATAAGAAGCTGATTTGGAATGGTCTCCTTTGTCATGTTATCGGTGAAATCACCAATCTCAAGTACTGTACAGTCAGCAGTCAGACCAGTTGCTACACGTGCGGATACACGAGGACCTAAGTCACGACCAATTGCTGTTGCACCAACCAGCATAATTTCAGGTTTGTACTCATTGATTACAGAAGCAAGTGCGTGAGCATATGGCTCTGTACGATATACTTCAAGTTCTTTGTCATCCACTACGATTACTTTGTCTGCACCATACTCAGCCAAAGAATCCGCAAGGCCCTTAACACCGTAACCAAGCAAAACAGCGGTAACTTCTGCGTTCAAATCTTTTGCCAGATCTTTTGCTTTGCCAAGCAGTTCGTAAGCGATTCCACTTACTTCTCCGTCAACCTGCTGTGCAAAGACATATACACCTTTATATTCTTCTAAACTCATTTTTTTCACCACTTTTCCTTTATAATAATTAGATTACATGTTTCTCTTTAAACTTATCTACAATATACTGAGCAGCTTCTGCCGGGTCAAGGGTAACAACTTCGCCGGCACCCTTACGAACCTTATCGGAAGCTTTTGCAATTTTTGTCGGAGAACCTTTCAGACCGAGGTTAGAATCATCTACATCTTTAAGGTCTGCACGTCCCCAAACGGTAATCTCTTTGTCAAATGCGTCCATGATTCCGCCCGGAGTCATATAACGTGGCTCATTCAACTCAGAAAGAGCAGTGATCAAGCAAGGCATTTTAGCCTTTACTACATGGTAACGGTCCTCATACTGACGCTCAACGATTACGCTGTCACCTTCCACTTTGATATTCTGTGCATAAGAGATAACCGGAATATCCAAGTGCTCGGAAATCTGTGGACCAACCTGTGCAGTATCACCATCGATAGCCTGACGACCTGTGATAATCAAATCGTAATCAATGTTACGAAGCGCACCGGCAATTGTTGTAGAAGTAGCCCAAGTATCAGCACCACCGAGTACACGGTCTGTTACAAGGATACCATTGTCAGCACCCATTGCCATTGCCTCACGAAGAACTTCTTCTGCTTTTGGAAGTCCCATGGTAAGAACAGTAACTTCTGCACCTGTTTCTTCTTTAATTCTCAGTGCTGCTTCCAAACCGGCTTTATCATCCGGGTTCATGATGGTAAGCATCGCACCTCTATTCAATGTACCGTCCGGGTTAAATACAACACCGCCCTTAGTATCCGGCACCTGTTTAATACATACTACTATTTTCACGAGAGCACCTCCTATTTCAATAAGCTGCCAGAGATAACCATACGCTGAACTTCTGAAGTTCCTTCGTAGATTTCTGTGATTTTTGCATCACGCATCATACGCTCAACGTCATATTCTCTGATGTAGCCATAACCACCGTGTAACTGAACTGCTTTTGTTGTTACTTCCATAGCAACTTCTGCTGCGTACAATTTTGCCATAGCAGCTTCTACGCTGTAAACTTTCTGCGTAGCTTTTGCCATTGCTGCACGATACACAAGCATCTTAGCAGCTTCCACTTTTGTTGCCATATCAGCAAGCTGGAACTGTGTATTCTGGAACTGTGCAATCGAACGACCGAACTGTTTTCTTTCTTTTACATAATCGATTGTTGCCTGCAAAGCACCTTCTGCCAGACCAAGTGCCTGAGCAGCGATACCAATACGTCCACCATCCAGTGTATGCATGGCAATTCCGAAACCTTTGCCCTGTGCACCAAGAAGATTTTCTTTTGGAATACGGCAGTCCTCGAAGATTAACTCGTATGTGGATGAACCACGGATACCCATCTTCTTCTCCTTTGTACCAAAAGTAAATCCAGGAGTATCTTTCTCAACGATGAAAGCAGAAATTTCTTTTACTTTTCTACCACGTTTTTCGATGATACCGGTTACAGCAATGATAATATAAATATCTGCTTCTTTACCATTTGTGATGAAGCATTTAGAACCATTGAGTACCCATTCGTCACCATCTAAAACAGCCTTTGTCTGCTGTCCCTGTGCATCCGTACCTGCACCCGGCTCAGTCAAACCGAAAGCGCCTAATTTCTCACCACTTGCAAGTGGTACAAGATATTTCTTTTTCTGCTCTTCTGTACCGTACATCATAATTGGGTCAGCACCAAGAGAAGAATGAGCGGATACAATAACGCTTGTTGTACCACAAACTTTAGCTAACTCCTCAACGCACATTGTGTACATCAATGGGTCACAGCCCTGTCCGCCGTACTCTTTAGGAATCGCAATTCCCATGAAACCAAGTTTCATCATTTTGTCAACAGTCTCACGAGGGAATACTTCTGTTTCATCGGTTTCCTGCGCAAGTGGCTTTACTTCGTTCTCAGCAAAATCTTTGAACAACTGTCTCGCCATTTCATGCTGTTTGTCTAATTTAAAATCCATGATAACATGAACTCCTTTCTATAATATTATTTGGAATAATCAAAGAATCCAACACCAGTTTTACGTCCGAGTTTGCCGGCACGTACCATTTTACGAAGCAATGGATGTGGACGGTATTTCGGGTCACCAGTCTCTGCCTGAAGAACTTCCATAATAGCAAGACAGATATCAAGACCAACCAAATCACCAAGTGCAAGAGGTCCCATTGGGTGGTTTGCACCAAGCTGCATAGCAGCATCGATACCCTCAGCAGAAGCAACACCATCAGCAAGGATGCCAACTGCTTCGTTAATCATAGGAATCAAGATACGGTTTACAACAAATCCGGCAGCTTCTTTTACCTCAACCGGTGTTTTACCAATTTCTTTTGCAATAGCAACTACTTTATCGTTTACTTCGTCTGTTGTGTTCTCGCCACGGATAACTTCAACAAGCTTCATAACAGGAGCCGGGTTGAAGAAGTGCATTCCGATAACCGGATGAGAAATACCTGCACCGATTTCTGTAATGGACAAAGAAGAAGTATTCGTAGCAAAAATGCAGTCTTCTTTCTTTACGATATCCTGCAGTTCTTTGAATGTCTGTTTTTTAACATCCATAACTTCCAAAGCTGCCTCAACAATCAAATCACAATCAGTACAAATGTCTTTTACGCCAGTTGTAATCTTAGCTAAGATTGCATCAACATCTTCCTGTGTTTTCTTTCCTTTTGTAACCAGTCTCTGAAGACCTTTTGCAATCTTGTTTTTACCGTTTGCAGCAAACTCTTCATTGATGTCACACAAATATACTTCATAACCTTCTGTCTGCGCAAATGCCTGCGCAATTCCGGAACCCATTGTTCCAGCTCCAATAATACCAACTTTCATTGTATTTACCTCCATTGTATTTGATTCAAATCCCAGACGGGATGTCGTCACGAATTAACAGTTTTTGAATGGTACCACTTTTAATTTTTTCTCTTTATCTTTCTCTAAGAAGTTACCCATTCCGGCTTTCTGGTCTTCTGTCTCGAAGCAGTCACCGAACAATTTCTCTTCGATTACAATTGCCTCATCCATATTTACCTGAAGGCCTTCGTTAATTGCCTTTTTGCAGTTGCGGACAGCAATCGGTGCATTCTTAGCAATACCGGATGCCATCTTCTTTGCTGCATCCATCAGTTCTTCCTGTGGATATACAGCATTTACAAGACCAATGCGGTAAGCTTCGTCTGCTTTAATATTTCTTGCTGTATAAATCATCTGTTTTGCCATACCAGGGCTTACTAAACGAGCAAGTCTCTGTGTACCGCCAAATCCAGGAGTAATACCAAGACCTGCTTCCGGCTGGCCAAATACGGCATTGTCAGAGCAGATACGGATATCACAGCTCATGGAAATCTCGCATCCACCACCAAGAGCAAATCCGTTTACTGCAGCAATTACAGGAATCGGGAATGTCTCTAACTTACGGAATACATCGTTTCCTTTTTTACCAAAGGCTTCGCCTTCCGCTTTTGTCAATGTGCTCATCTCTCCGATGTCTGCACCGGCAACAAAAGATTTCTCTCCGGCACCTGTCAAAATCAGGCAGCGGATTTCATTCTGGTCAACTGCATCCAGAGTCTGATTCAGTTCATCCAAAACAGCACTGTTTAATGCATTCAATGCTTTTGGGCGGTTGATGGTAATAATACCAACTGCACCTTCTACTTCATATGTTACAAATTCCATTGAAAGTATCCTCCATTTAAAATTTCTTTTTTACATCACAGGGACGAACCGATAGAATACCGGCTCGTCCCAAAAGTAAAATTAGTCTCTCTCAACAATTGTGGAACATCCCATTCCACCACCGATACAAAGTGTTGCAAGACCTTTCTTTGCATCGCGTTTCTGCATCTCATGAAGCAATGTAACAAGGATACGGCATCCACTTGCTCCAACCGGATGTCCAAGTGCAATTGCACCACCGTTTACATTCAATTTGCTAAGGTCAAATCCAAGGTCACGACCTACTGCTACAGACTGTGCTGCAAATGCCTCGTTTGCCTCAATCAAATCAAAGTCATCAATGCTCATGCCTGTTTTAGCAAGAACCTTCTTTGTAGAAGCGACCGGTCCAATACCCATGATTTTTGGATCCACACCGCCAAGAGCACCGGCTACAAATGTTGCCATTGGTGTTACACCAAGCTCTTTCGCTTTTTCTTCGCTCATTACTACGATAGCAGCTGCACCATCATTAATACCGGAAGCGTTACCAGCTGTTACCACGCCACCTTCTTTACCGGAGCAGCATCTAAGACCGCTAAGGCTCTCAGCTGTTGTACCAGGACGTGGTCCCTCATCGGTATCAAATACGATTGTTTTCTTTTTAGACTTGATTTCAACAGGAACAATCTCATCTTTGAATTTACCTGCAGCAATAGCAGCTTCACATTTCTGCTGGCTGTTTGCAGAAAACTCATCCAACTCTTCGCGAGTAATTCCGTACTGCTCTGCTACGTTCTCAGCAGTAATCATCATGTGATACTGATTGAAAGCATCCCACAATGCATCGTTTACCATGGTATCCACAAATTTACCATTGTTCATACGGTAACCAAAACGAGCATTCATAGCTGCGTAAGGAGCCATGGACATGTTCTCCATACCACCGGCAACAACAATATCAGCATCTCCTGTCTGAATCATCTGAGCTGCCATATTTACACAGTTCAAACCTGAACCACAAACAACGTTTACAGTAACTGCTGTTGTCTCGATTGGAAGACCAGCACCGATGGATGCCTGACGAGCTACGTTCTGACCAAGACCTGCTTGGATTACACATCCCATGTAAACATGGTCAACGGCATCCTTTGGCACGCCTGCTCTCTTAAGAGCCTCCTCAATAACGATAGAACCTAATTTTGGTGCTGGAGTTGTGCTTAATGCACCACCCATTTTACCAATTGCCGTACGGCAAGCACCTGCTAATACAACTTTCTTAGACATGAATATATCCTCCTTATAAATTTTTTACTAATACTACTTAATTTATCATCACTGCTTTCGCAGTTTCTGATCATACTTTTCTCTGAATGCCTTCTGAACAACTTCCGGCACCAGTTTCGATACATCCGAGCCATAAAAAGCAACTTCTTTCGCAATGGTGGAACTTAGGAAAGCATACTCAAGACTCGTAGTAAAAAACATCGTATCAATCTCTGGCTCAATGCTGTGATTAGTCTGTGCAATCTGCATCTCGGATTCAAAATCCGTCACGGCACGGAGACCGCGGATAATCAGCTTTGCATCATTTTGTTTGGCAAAATCAATTGTCAATCCGGTAAATGTTAAAACCCTCACATTTGGAAATTCTTTCGTGGTCTGCTTTAACAGTTCTACACGCTCTTCCCTTGTAAATAAAGGCGTTTTTTCCTGATTCACAAGCACTCCTATAATCAATTCATCCACTACTTTGGATGCTCTCTTAATAACATCTAAGTGCCCATATGTAACGGGATCAAAACTACCCGGATATATTGCTTTTATCATATCTTTTTCCTATCTGTAAATCAAACTACAATTTACCACTTTTTATGATTCAATCCTTACTCATAATAACAAACGAAAACGATATTGTCAACAATTTAACAAACTTTTTCCATGAACATTTTGTGAACCGACTGGCTACTTGACCGCACCATGCGATAATGCTAAAATAAACATATTGCAAATATAGTTACCAGAATGGAGGTTTTACCAGATATGAACGAATTATATAAGAGTAAACTTGTGACTGCCAAAGAGGCAGCCGAAGTGGTAAAGTCAGGAAACTGGGTGGATTACGGCTGGACCGTGACAACACCTGTGGATTTCGACAAAGAACTTGCCAAACGTCTGCCGGAGCTTCACGATGTGAACTTCCGTGGCGGTATCCTGATGTGGGAACCGGAGATTTTCAAAATTGAAGATCCGGCTGCACACATGACATGGAACTCCTGGCACATGAGCGGAATCGAACGAAAAGCTGTTGCGAAAGGATTTTCTTTCTACTCTCCAATCCGCTATTCGGAACTGCCACGTTATTACCGTGATTTGGAAAATCCTGTAGATATTGCTGTTATGCAGGTAGCACCGATGGATGAACACGGATACTTTAACTTTGGACCAAGTGCTTCCCATTTGGGAGCTGCCTGCGAGCGTGCGAAAACCATTATTGTTGAGGTAAATCAAAACATGCCACGCTGTCTTGGCGGATTTGAAAATGGAATTCATATTTCTAAAGTAGATATGATTATTGAAGGCTCAAACTCACCAATCGCAGAAATGGGCGGCGGTGCTGCAGCAACAGAAGTTGACCACGCAGTAGCAAGACAGATCGTTGCTCAGATTCCAGACGGTGCCTGCCTTCAGCTTGGAATCGGCGGTATGCCAAACGCTGTCGGCTCACTGATTGCTGAATCCGATTTAAAAGATCTTGGTGTTCACACCGAAATGTATGTCGATGCTTTTGTTGACATTGCAAAAGCCGGAAAAATCAATGGTTCTAAGAAAAACTTAAACAAAGGCCGTCAGGTATACGCTTTTGCTGCCGGCACAAAGAAATTGTATGACTATTTGGATAACAATCCTGAATGCATGAGTGTTCCTGTTGATTATGCCAATGAAATTGATGTCATTTCCGCACATGATAACTTCATTTCAATTAACAATGCTGTTGACATTGATTTGTTTGGACAGGTTAATGCTGAATCCGCCGGCATAAAAAATATCAGTGGAGCAGGCGGCCAGCTTGATTTCGTATTAGGTGCTTATAAATCAAAAGGCGGAAAGAGCTTTATCTGTCTCTCTTCTACCTTTAAAAATAAGCAGGGCGAAGTACAGTCCCGTATCCGCCCAACTTTAGCAAACGGTTCCATCGTTACCGATACCCGTGCAAACACAATGTATGTCGTAACCGAATACGGTATGGTAAACTTAAAAGGACTCTCCGGCTGGCAGAGAGCTGAAGCATTAATCGGCATCGCTCATCCGGATTTCCGTGATGAATTGATTAAAGAAGCTGAGAAGATGCATATATGGCGTAGAAGTAATCGATGATTAATCTTTTTGGGGGCCGTAATTAAAAAGAAAAGTTTGTGATTCGTGGGCACTCCCGTTAAACAAACGCGTAAGGGTATCGGCGTGCAAAACACGCACGCCTGATACCCACGTGTTTGTACCCACTCATCGCAAATCTTTTCTTTTTTAATTACCGGAAACCAAATAGATTAGCATCGAATACATTCTTACAAACAGAATCACTTAGTTACTTGAGGGTATCGCATAATGGCAAGTTTACTCTGTAAACAAACAAAAGCTGTTTCATACGAACTAAGCATAAAACAACAAAAAAGAGGGTTCCTTTGTGGAGACTATAACGCAAAGCGTTATCCCGTCTCTCACAAAGGAACCCTCTTTTTTGTTGTTTTATTTAGTTAATGACTAACCGCTTTTTGTTATTTTACAAAGTAAACTTATCAGCAATCTTCTCAAGCTGCTCTACAGAATCCATACAGGTATCAACAAGTTCTGCATTCTGTGCTGCCTCAGTTACGACACTTCCGGTCTTTTCTGCAATATCTGTCACACCAACGGTTGCTTCGTCAATCGTTGTGTTAATACCGGTAATTGCGTCAGCAATCACACCAATCGAATCGGTAAGTGAAAGAATAGCATGCTCTACATTTTCCATGCTTGTCTTTACAACATCTGCATCATTATTATACTGGTTGCTGATAGCTCTGAACTGGTCATAATCTTTTAATACCACTTCGTCTAAGAACTTCGTTGTTCCCTCCATACTCTGAACCATTTCATCCACAGAAGAGTTTACTTCAAGTACAATCTCATTAATACTTGTTACCGAATCCGATGTTTCGTTCGCAAGTTTACTGATTTCCGAAGCAACGACAGCAAATCCTTTTCCTGCCTCACCGGCACGAGCAGCTTCAATAGACGCATTCAATGCCAAAAGGCTTGTCTGAGAAGAAATCTGCATAATGGACTCCGTCATCTCATTAATCTGTTTTACACAATCAGCAGCGCTTACTGCTTTTTCTACCTGTGTCTTAATTGTATCGTACATAGAACCGGCACGATCCATCGCTGAATTTGCAGACTCACCAAGTGCGGTTGCTCTCTCCGAAATCTCATCGGAAAGTCTCACACCATCTTTGGAAAGCTTTGCGATATCGGATGCACCTTGTCGCATGTCTCCGATGTTCTGTGTAATTGTTCCCGTCGTTGCAGAAGTTTCCTGCATGCCGGCTGCTAACTGCTCCGTAGTTGCAGAGTTATCCATACACTGCTCACGAATCTGTTCACTGACATCATTTACTTTACTTACTTCTTCGCAAATCTTCTGACTGGAATCCTTCAAATTCACAATACTCTGTCGAAGACTTTCTCTCATATCAGCCACGGATTTACCCATCAAACCAACTTCATCACGGCGAAGTGCAATCTTCTTCACTTTATCATCATTTGTAAAATCCAGTCTAGCCGTCTCATCAATAACATCCGTAAGCCTTACCAGCGGACGAACAATCAAAACAACTGCAAATAAACCAACTAAAACACTTAAGATAATTCCAATGCCAGCAACTGAAATTCCACGTACCCACATGGAATTTGCAACTGACATCACATCTCCCTTGTCTGCTGTGATAACCAAAATACTTTTGTCATTAAGTACATGATATGCAGCATATTTCGTTTCGCCCTTAAATTCATACATCACAAAATCGTTTGTGACTTTCTCCCCCTTTTTCATGCGGCTTACTGCGTCTTTTACAACAGCATTTTCTACTGACTTACCAACCTTTGATTCCGTTGGGTGAAAACGCATAATGCCTTCTTTATCAACCAGATACGCATAAGAAGTATCTAACCCGGAAATTTTAACATTTCTTAAAATATTAGCATAACCATCATAAGATAAGACACGTTTTTCCATCAACTTGTCATTTAAATCTGTTGAATACGCTTGTGCCAAATTTGTCATCTCATTCTTTGTCAAAATTTCAATCTGTTTGGTGCTGCGTGGAACAATCATTAACATTGTAACAGCTGAAATTACTGCTCCTGCCAAAGCAATAATTAGTACCATTTTAAAACCGATTTTGTTAAAGAAACCTACCTTTTTTCTGCTTGCCTTTTCCATGCTCAATTCCTCCATATTATTTAATAATCTGTTTTTCCATTACAGTTTTTGCACACGCAAGTGCTTCCGGAATCTTTTCCGGTAACTTTCCACCAGCCTGCGCCATGTTCGGACGGCCGCCACCGCCGCCGCCTACAATGGATGCAACTTCTTTAATCAAATTGCCGGCGTGGGCGCCCTTTTTGATCGCTCCATCAGTTGCCATGGCAATTAAATTCACTTTTTCCCCAACCTGGCTTGCAAATACAATAAATGCCTCACCAAGCTTCTGTTTTGCCTCATCGCCCAAGTCACGCATGCCGTTCATATCAACATCTGTAAGCTGCTTTGTCAGAATATAGATTCCATCTACTTCTTTAGCCTCGGACAACAAGTCTCCTGCGGCTTCTTTCGCAAGTTTTGCTTTTAATTTATCATTTTCTTTCTGAAGTTGTTTTACTTCATCCTGCAATGAAACTATTTTTGCACTTACCTCTAACGGCACTGCTTTCAAAAGTTTTGCTGCCTTTTGCAGTTCACTCTCCATCGTATTGTAATACTCAAAAAGAGCTTTTCCTGTCAGTGCTTCAATTCGACGTACACCTGCTGCAACACCGCTTTCTGAAATAATCTTGAAAGCAGAAATATTTCTGGTGTTACTTACATGAGTACCACCACAAAGTTCAGAACTAAATGTTCCCATCTGAACAACGCGGACAACCTCGCCGTATTTTTCACCAAACAGAGCCATCGCACCGGTCTTCTTCGCATCTTCTATCGACATTTCATTTGTCACAACATCAAGTCCTGCCGCAATTTCACGATTTACAATTTCCTCTACTTTTGCAATTTCCTCTTCCGTCATTGGCGAGAAATGTGTAAAATCAAAACGAAGTTTATCCTTGTCCACTAACGAACCTTTCTGCTCTACATGGCTGCCAAGCACCTCACGCAATGCCTGCTGCATCAAATGGGTCGCACTGTGGTTATTTGCTGTCAGATTTCTCTGTTCTTCATCCACCGTAAGTTTTACGGTTTCACCTTTTTTGATAACACCTTTTGTCACACGTCCAACATGTCCAATCTTCGTTCCCTGAAGTTTGATGACATCTTCAACAACAAATGTACCATCTGCTCCTTCAATCACACCGGCATCTGCTACCTGACCACCCATCGTTGCATACATCGGGGTCTCTTCTACAAGAATCGTTCCCTCTTCGCCTTCTTTCAGCTCATCAACAATGGCATCTTGGGTTGTCAAAACTGTAACCTTCGACTCATGTGTCAAACGATCATAGCCGACAAATTTACTTTCGACAGAAGCATCAATGGACTGATAAATCGTAACATCTTTTCCCATGTAATTGGTTGTCTCTCTGGCATCACGTGCTGTCTGACGCTGGTTCTCCATCGCTTTCTTGAACCCATCTTCATCAACAGAAAATCCTTTTTCCTCTAAAATCTCAATCGTCAAATCAATTGGGAAACCATAAGTATCATACAGCTTAAATGTATTTTCACCGGAAAGAACTTTTTCACCGCTCTTTTGCAAATCTTCCATCATCGTATTCAAAATAGCGAGTCCCTGATCGATGGTCTTATTAAAGTTCTGTTCTTCCACGGTAATTAACTTAATAATATAATCTTTACGGTCTAACAATTCCGGATATCCTGTGTGAGACTCTGCCATCACTGTCTCGCTTAATTTAGCAAGAAACTCGCCCTGAATACCAAGCAGTCTTCCATGACGTGCGGCACGGCGGAGAAGTCTTCGAAGCACATAGCCGCGTCCCTCATTAGATGGCGTAATACCATCAGAAACCATAAAGGTTACAGAACGAATATGGTCGGTAATAACACGAATGGAAACATCTGTCTTGTATTCCTCTCCATAAGATACACCAGCAAACTCACAAATCTTATCACGGATTGCTTTGATGGTATCGACATCAAAAATCGAATCCACATCCTGCATTACCGTAGCCAGACGCTCTAATCCCATACCGGTATCAATGTTTTTATTTTCCAATTCTGTATAGTGGCCTTCCCCGTCATTTTCAAACTGAGTAAATACATTATTCCAAATCTCGATATAGCGGTCACACTCACAGCCAACCGTACAACCGGGCTTTCCACAGCCGTATTTTTCTCCACGGTCGTAATAAATCTCAGAACAAGGGCCACAAGGACCGGCACCATGTTCCCAGAAATTATCTTCTTTTCCAAAACGGAAAATGCGGTCTTTTGCCACCCCAATTTCCTTATTCCAGATATCAAATGCCTCATCATCTTCTAAATATACAGACGGATACAGACGGTCTTCCGGAATCCCCAAAACTTTCGTCAAAAATTCCCACGACCAGGCAATTGCCTCATGCTTGAAATAATCACCAAAGGAAAAGTTACCAAGCATTTCAAAAAAAGTACCATGTCTAGCCGTTTTTCCTACATTTTCAATATCTCCGGTTCGGATACACTTCTGACAAGTTGTCACACGTGTTCTCGGAGGAATTTCCTGTCCGGTAAAATATGGTTTCAGCGGTGCCATGCCGGCGTTAATTAACAACAAACTTTTGTCATTTTCCGGCACAAGTGAAAAACTTGGCAACGCCAAATGTCCTTTACTTTCAAAGAATTCTAAATATTTTTTTCTTAATTCATTCAATCCATATGATTTCACGCCACTAGCCTCCTAAATGTGTCTTCAATAGCACAATTATAATTTTTTTGTAGCAAAATGTCAACCTTCTGACATTTGCCTGAGTGCAAGAATTTCATCTCTTGCCATATCTGCAATTTTGGCGGCTGTCGGGGTTCCTTTTTCAACCTCGGACGGTGTAAAGAACGAGCCGATAAAAACAGCCACTCTCCCCTTTGGGACAATCCATCTTCCAATGCTTGAGAGTCGTTCCGGTTTCATATAAACCGGAACGATTGGCTGCTTTGCATCCAGCCCGATAAAACCGCCCTTTCGGAACTTATGCATCTGCTCATCATAATAACTGCATTCTCCCTCCGGAAATAAGACAAGATTTCCCTTGGCAAGTGCCTGATGCATGGAAACAATATTGCTTTTTATCGTTTCCAGTTTTTTTGCTCCCCGTTCGAGTGCCACACACCCAATCGAATCCAAATAACGGGATAGAATCGGATAATGCCAAAGTTCTTTCGCCGCCACAAAACTAATTGTATCTTCAATTGCTGCCAGTAGAAAAACCACATCAAAAAAACAACGGTGGTTTGACACGAGCAAAAAGTTTTCCAATTTTGGAAGTGCCTCTTTTTGAACAATCTCTAATTGAATTTTGGCAGATTCTACAATCTTTTGACAAATTTCTTTGCATATTAGGAAATTGTGGTCCGGGTCATTATTCAACTTCTTATAATTCCGTATCATTTCAAAAACAAGTCGAAAAAAAACACGAATTAACCGCAAGCCATTTCCTATCATCTTCATACGTCACCTCAAAAACTCATTTTTTTACTGCCTGATTTGTCCATCTCCTAAAATAATATATTTAGTCGTTGTCAGTGCCTTAAGTCCCATTGGTCCCCTCGCATGGAGTTTCTGGGTGCTGATTCCGATTTCCGCACCAAAGCCAAACTCAAAACCATCGGTAAATCTTGTCGAGGCATTGACATAAACCGCCGCTGCGTCTACATCATTCAAAAATGTCATCGCATTGTGATAGTCGGATGTGACAATTGCTTCCGAATGTCCGGTATTATAGTGATTGATGTGCTCAATCGCTTCCCCCAGGGAACCTACCGTTTTGATGGAAATAATGGCATCCAGATATTCGGTTCCATAATCTTCTTCTGACGCTTTAATAATTCTACGATCACACTGCATCGAGTATTCATCACCACGCATTTCCACACCATGTTCTGCTAAACGGTCAGCAATTTTTGGCAATACGTCCTTTGCAATTTTTTTATGTATAACCAGCGATTCACAGGCATTACACACACCATAACGCTGCGTCTTTGCATTTTCAATAATATTTACTGCCATATCAATGTCTGCACTCTCATCGACATACACATGACAATTTCCGGTTCCGGTTTCAATGACCGGTACGGTACTTTTTTCCACAACCGTCTTAATAAGTCCTGCACCGCCTCTTGGAATCAGCACATCAATGTACTCATTCAGACGCATAAACTTCTCTGCTGTCTCATGGGAAGTATCCGTCAAAAGTTGAATACTGTCTGCCGGCAAATTACACGCAGAAAGTGCCTCTGCAATCACTTTTGTAATCGCAAGATTTGAATTTAGGGCATCACTTCCTCCCCGCAGAATGACAGCATTTCCTGTTTTAAAACAAAGCCCAAACGCATCCGCTGTTACATTTGGTCTGGATTCATAAATAATACCAATCACACCAAGAGGCACCCTCTTTTGTCCAATCTGCATACCAAGCGGTGATGTCTTCATCTCCGACACCTCGCCAACCGGGTCTTCGAGTGCCACAATCTGGGTAAGTCCCTCTGCCATTGCCTCGATTCTCTCTTCTGTCAAAGAAAGTCTGTCCACTAACGATTCCTTCATCTGATTCTCTTTTGCCTTTTTCACATCTTTCTCGTTTGCAGCAAGGATTTTATCCTGATGTAAAATAAGTGCTTTCGCTACCGCTTCGAGCCCCTCATTTTTTCTCTTTACACCAAGTCTATTTAACTCACGGGACGCTTTTTTTGCCCGCACTCCAAGCTCTTTTAACATCTTTTCAGCTGATTCCATGATTTACCTCCTGTCTGTCAAAATCCGGTTTACCCGAATATCACATGCTTCTGCTTCAACTTCTTTCACCCACTGCATTTCAAATGCCAGCATAAAACGGTTTCCAATATATCCCCCCATCTGCGATAAAAAGCGGTCATAATAACCGCCTCCATAGCCAATGCGGTTTCCCTTATCATCAAAGGCAGCCCCCGGCATCAACATCAGAACTTTCTCCGGTTTCAATGACGCAAGTTTTTCTGTAAAGGGCTCTTTTTCCTGCGGCTCCAAAATTCCCTGATAGCCCGGTATTAAATCCGCATCCGAATATACCCGGTAAAACGCCATCTCTTTTCTGTCCGCATACGTTTTTGGCAGATAAAGAGATTTGCCGCTCTCACGAATTTTCTGATTCATTTCCGTCGTTTCCACTTCTGAGCGGAATGATTGATATGACAAAACCACCTCTGCTTTTTGAAATTCTTCCAATGTAAATAGTCGTTTTGCAATCTCTCTGCTTTTTTCCATGCGCTCCTTCTCCGATAAAGAATCCCGCAGAGAAAGCATCTTTTTTCGCATTTCTTTTTTTGTCATCAATGTGTTTCCTTTTTTCTCAATTTACGAATGGTGCCATCGGGCTCCTGAATCGAGGTATGCTCTAATGTATTTCGCAGATTATTGCGAATTGCAGCAAGATACTCTGCTCGAAGAAGGGACTGCTCGTCTTTTTCCTCCGGCGTAATTGTCCCTGCTTTCTGCTTTTTATACAATTCATTAATACGGTTAATTTTTTCCTGATTCATTCTGTCTCTCCTATTTTCTATCGGTCTAAATAATTTTTCAAATGAAAATGTGTTGTCTTATGAGCCTTAAATAATGTACCAATTTCCTCACCGGCAAGAAGCTGATTAATATGCTCCATGTCATCGCCATTGATAATTACCATATCCGCTCCGGCGTCATTTGCAATACCGGCCGCTCCGACTTTGGAACTCATACCGCCGGTTCCCATATCGGTCGACGGTCCTTTTGCCATGCCTAACATTTCATCCGTAATCCGCTCTACATAAGGAATCAATTTGGCATCCTTATTTTTATTCGGGTCATCGGTATACAGTCCGTCAATATCACTTAATAAAACAAGCAAATCTGCGCCAATAATTGCCGCCACAATCGCAGACAAAAAATCGTTATCACTAAAACTTAAATCAATCTCATCGGTTGCCACGGTATCATTTTCATTCACAATCGGAATGACTCCTAAGTTTAATAATTCACGGAATGTATTTTGCGCATTGTGTCTGCTGATATCATTGGCAATCGTAATTTTAGTCATCAAAATCTGTGCGGTATTTTGATTGTATTCCGAAAAAAGTTTTTGATACACTGTCATCAGGCGGCACTGTCCAACCGCTGCACAGGCCTGTTTCACCGAACGCTCTGTCGGTCTTTCCATATTGCCAAGTGCCTTTCTTCCTACCAAAATTGCACCGGAAGAAACGACAACAATTTCTTTGCCCTGATTATGTAAATCGGTAAGAATCCGCACAAATTTCTCCATCTTGACAAGGTCAAGTGCTCCTGTCTCTTTATGCGTCAATGTGGAAGAACCCACTTTAAATACAATTCTTTTTTTATCCTTTAAATTCTCACGCATGATTTGATTCCTCTTTCTTTTTTTCCTGTATTTTCATTGCAATCCGTAATCCATCCATTGCCGCCGACATAATTCCTCCGGCATATCCGGCGCCCTCCCCGCAGGGATAAAGGCCTGCCAGAGAAACACTTTCAAAATCCTCATCTCTTTCAATACGAACCGGTGATGAGGTGCGTGATTCCAAACCAAGCAACAATGTATCCGGATGGTCAAATTCATGAATTTTCTCCGCAAACTGCCCCATTCCGTCAATTATACCATTGATTATAAAATTTGGCAACGCTAAGCGGATATTTGAAAACCGCCATTTTCCCTCAACACACGGCACAACTTTTCCAAGTGCTTTCGTCGGCTGATTGTTACAAAAATCTTCATAGCGCTGTACCGGAATTTTCCCATCAGCAAGTTCATACGCAAGTTTTTCATACTTTCTCTGTAATGCAACACCTGCCAGACAATCGTCTCCTTCAAAATCTTCTTCCGAAACAGAAACAACAATCGCACTGTTTGCAAATCCGGATGCTCTGTCAGCATTACTCATTCCATTCACGACAAGTCCACCCTCTTCGGAGGATGCGTTTACTACATAACCGCCCGGGCACATGCAAAAAGAATAGACACCTCTTCCATCTGTTGTCTTTCCCGTCAGTTTATACGGCGATGCCGGCAGTTTTTCATCATTAAATCCATACTGTGCACGATCAATATCTTCCTGCCTGTGCTGCACACGAACGCCCATGGCAAATGGTTTCTGCGACATCGTGATATGTTCTTTCTTTAAGAGTTCAAACGTATCTCTGGCACTGTGTCCAATGGCAAGAATCACACGCTCACACAAAATAGTCTCTTCTTTTTCTCCATTCTGTGTAAGCACGCCACACACACGTCCATTTTCTTCTAAAATTTTTGTCATTTTCGTGTGAAATAAAAACTGGCAGCCCTTTTCTTCCATTGCAAGCCTCATATTCGTAATCACCGTCTGCAAAACATCCGTACCGATATGTGGCTTTGCATCATACAAAATCTCTTCGGGGGCACCAAAATTCACAAAACTCTGTAAAACAAACTGTTTTCTTCCGGTTTTGTCTTTCACTCCGGTATTTAATTTTCCATCCGAAAATGTACCGGCGCCTCCCTCGCCAAACGCCACATTGGAGTCCGGTTTTAAGACACCCTCCTGCCAGAATTTCAAAATATCATCATGGCGTTCTTCCATCTTTGCTCCCCGCTCAATGACAATCGGGGAATAACCGCACAGACTCAGATAGTAGGCACTAAAAAGTCCTGCCGGACCTGCCCCCACAACAGCAACACGCTCGGGATTTTTAATTTCTTCTATCTGCCGCCACAAAGAAGGTTCTTTTTTGGCAATGGTTAAATTTTTATTCTTTCGATTTCTTTTCAGAACTTCCGATTCCCTGCGGCACAAAAATCTCACAGTATATAATACAAAAAGATTTGGCTTTTTTCTGGCATCCAGACTGCGTTTTACAATTGTAAACTGTGTAAAATCCTCCACCGAAATTCCAAGCAGTTTAGCTGCCTTTTTTTGCAGTTTAGAAAAAGAATCTTCCTGCCACGACAATTTACACTGAGATAATTGAAGCATTATTTTTCATTCTCCTTCCTCAACTGCAAAATATGTTTTGCTGCTATCATTGCGGTACTCCATGCAAAATGCAGATTATAGCCGCCACAAATTCCATCCACATCCAAAAGTTCACCCAAAAGATACAACTGTTTTTCCTTTTTTGATTCCATGGAATCCTGCACCACTTCTTCTACCGGCACACCGCCTGCGGTCACCTGCGCACGCTCCATGCCAAAGGTATCACGGATTACAAACCGGAAAGTTTTTACAAATTCCACCGGATTTTTTGCCCGTTTGCAAAGCGGCACCCATTTTTGTGGCAGCAATCCTTCCACGCCATGTTTCTTAATCCAGTTTTTTACTTCTTCCTTAGAAAGGGAAGGAACAAAATCAATCACACCTTCCACCAACCGGTTTTCATCCAGTGCTTTTGCTGCGATACGGCACATTTGAAAAACCGGGATGCCGGATACGCCGTTTTTTACAATCTGGATTTCTCCGGTTTCAAAAGCCTCCGTCTTCCCATCAATCATCAACGAAATTGTTCCCTGAACCCTCGTTCCCGCCGTCTTATTCCATACCACACCATCGCATACAAGACCGGTTAATCCGGGATATAACTTAGTAACTGTATGGTGGAAACTTTCTGCCAGCGAATAACCGCTTTCACTTCCTCCGCTCTCTTTCCCTGCTTTTCCGCCGGTTGCTAAAACAACATAGGCACTATTAAAATCTCCTTTTGATGTATGGACAAGAAATTCTTTTTTCTTTGTAATCTGCTCTACTTCACAGTCTTCATAAATTGTTACACCAAACTGTGTGCAGGCATGATACAGCCCATTCACAACAGTCGCAGCCTGATTCGTATGCGGATAAACATAGCCATCTTTTTCCCGGTGCAAAATACCATATTTTTCAAACTCTGCAATCACGCATTTTGCAGGCACCTCTGTCAAAAGATGAGAAATAAATTCCGAATTTCCATAATAACAATTCTCATTCATATGTAAATTGGTAAAATTGCATCTGCCATTTCCGGTTGCCGATAGTTTTTTACCAATTCGATGATTCTTTTCTAAAACTGTCACCTGCACGCCTTTCCTAGCAAGCATGACAGCACATAATAAACCAGAAGCTCCCCCTCCTACAACAATCACATCACACTGTGTCTTCATGACATCCTCCGTCTCTTCCTTTTATCTTCTCTATTATACCTTAACTGGAAAAGTTTTCAAGGACGGAATACAGCTCTTTTTCTGTCCGCACGGCGTATCCGCCCTGCAAAATCTTTTTGTCCTGCTTGGATAAATTTTCTTCTTTCAGACCGGTTTTCTCAAACGGTTCTTTCTCGTCCTTTCGGTAGATAACCACTTCGCCATCCTTCAATCGTAAAATATATCCCTGCTCACTCGATTTGTTATATACCTTGCGAATAACAATTTTATCCTCCGAAAATGACTCCAGTGTAATTTTTACAAGACCTTCTTTTTCTTCCTCCCATGACTTATCTTTAATTTCTACAGTCAGCTGCTTTTCCAGTTCTTCCCTTGTAAGACCGGCATACTCCGGTGGCATGTCTCTTTCTTCTTTTACCAGTTCTTCGGATTCTTCTTCCCACTTTTCAATCACTAATTTTGTCTCGCTTGTAACCCGCTGCTCCTGCTTGGTGCTTGTCTGAGCTGCATTTTGCTGCGCCATTTTTTTCTGTTCCTGCTTTTTTGCATACTCAAAACTTCCGTAACACAATAACGACAATACAAAAAACGCCACAAAAAAACTGCATATCACAATATATTTTCGATTCATGTTGTCCACCATCCATTCTTTTCAATCAATCGTTGCTCTTAGGGACAGTATCGTCAAAAATATCTGCCTTTATACAAAAAAGCACAAAACAACTGCGCGAACGCCTTTGCTTTGTGCTTTTAACATTTACTGTTTTATAAAACTAATTCATAACTCGTCCGATTTTAGCCGGATGACGATAATAAGCATTACTAATCTTAATACCATCACGAGGGTTGCTGGCATGAATTACCATACCGCCGCCAATATACATCGCAACGTGGTTAATACGGCTTCCGTTGCTGTAGAAGAACAAATCGCCCGGTTTTGGTGACGAAACTTTTCTTGTGCAGCCAGCCTGTGCTGCAGCGTTATGCGGCAGGGAATGTCCATACTTCGCATACAGACTCATTGTAAATCCGGAACAGTCTGTTCCGTTTGTAAGACTTGCGCCTCCCCAAACATAACGGTTACCTAAGAACTGTTTTGCATATTCCACAATCGATGCCTGACTTGACGATACACCGCTTGATGAAGATGCTTTCACAGTGCTTACCTTTGTCGCACGTTTCAGCGTATACTGCTCTTTCACAAAATCTTTTGCAACAAATGCATAATCATCATCCACATAAATGCAGATAAAATCTTTCAACTGTTCCTGCATTGCCTCATATCCGCCGGCTCTCTTAATCGCATCTTTGGATATTTTCTGTTTTTTCACAATTTTTTTCACATAATCTAAAGTTAGTTCGCCCTCTTTCATGGTGAACTCCTCACCTTCCGATACAACGGAATAAATCGGAGCAGAAGTCGATGGAAGAGCACGTACACGAAGTGAATCTGTCTGGATTTCTACACACTCACGGCCTACTTTCGTCGCCAGTTTTTCAGCTTTCTCATCCGTTGTCAGATAAGACGCCTTTACATAGCCTTTTACCTTACCGGAAACAATCTTAGCCCAGCCTTTTTTGATGTGGTATACATGACATCCGGCATTCTTTGTCATCTTTCCTACTACTTTTCCACTCTCTGATGGCTTCTTTCTAACATTCAAATAGGTATCCACTTTATTGGCAACACCTAGTCTTGAATAATTTAAATTCAGTTCTACATGCGTATCCTTGTCCGTTTCCTTTGCTGTATCTGCTGTCTGTTCTGATACTGGTGCTGCAGTCGGTACAGCTGTCACATTTGGCTCCGATGCTACTAATACTTCAGATGCCTTTGCATCTACACTACCATTTGCCACATTGCTGCAATACTGCTCTAGCAATACGGTAGCACCCTCTACCTGCTCTTCTGAACCTACCATGGCAGCCTGCACGGAACATACACTGCCTACAATCAAACCACTCGCTAATGCAAGTGCAAAAAGTTTCTTCCCATATTTCTTCATCTTATTACCTTCTTCTTTACAAATTGTAATTGTTACGAAATTGTTACATTTGTTAAGAATTATAGCAACATCTATGTAATCTGTCAACCTTTCTTTCGCATTATTTCCTCATGTACTTCTTCCAACTCCATACGCATCATGGAAAACAAATCAATCAGACGCGGATTAAACACACCGCAATCACCTTCAATAATCATCTCAAATGCTTCTTCCGGTTTGTATGCCGGCTTGTAAATTCTCTCACTGATAAGTGCATCATAGGCATCTGGCACCCCCACAATCTGAGCTGCAATCGGAATTTCGTCTCCCTTTAATCCCAGCGGATAGCCATCACCATCATAGCGCTCGTGATGATACATACAAACCTCTGCACAACATTTATACAGTGCATAATCCGCACTGTCTTCTCTTGTAAGTTTCATCAGACGCTCAAAAATCTGTCTGCCCTTTCTCGTGTGATTTTTCATAATTTCCAATTCATTAAAATCAAGCCTTCCTGCCTTATGTAAAATCCGGTCCGGAACGACAATTTTCCCGACATCATGCAACATTGCCGCAAAGCAGATTGTATCCACATCCTCTTCCGATATTTTATAATCCGGACAGAACCGAATCACTTTTTCAAGCAAAATCCTCGTAAAACGCTGCACTTTTTCACAATGATACTCTGCATAAAAATCTCTGTTTTCGATAACAGAAATCACATAACTAAACAACATATCTTTTCCCTGTATCATATCTTCACCCCCTAATGAGCCAATGTATCAATGCGGTTATCATGTTTTACAAATTCCACATTGTTGTATATTTCCTTAATTGCAAATGGATCCTCATTCAAAAACAGTAACGTACCCGGATAAGCCCGCCCGGACACCTGAATCCTTGCCTCTTTTTGCTTTGTCATCTGCTCCATCTGGGCATTCCGTTCTGAAAAAAGCTCCTTACGGCTGCTCTTTAACGTATATACTGCTCGTGTCAGCCGCTGTATCATCATCGAAACTTTTTCATCATGCACCGGATTCGCCATTAATTTATTCAATCCATTTTCACACGTCTGCAATTCCGCCTGTGTCTGCTCAATCTTTTTCTGTAGTTCCTGATAAGCCGTCATATCTTCTTTGTCAATTCCCACACTGACAACGGTTGCAATTTCTGCTATATTTCCAATTCCATTACATGAAACACCTAATTTTGCGCAGGTTTTGCCACCAATAATCACACCTTTTCTTCCTTCCACCAGAAGTTTTCCGTTTGCTTTTAATTGGCAGTTGAGCAAATATGTTGCTTGCACATCTTTTCCCGCCGTCAGAACTGCCGACTCAAAAAACTGGCCCACAATACTTTTTCCTGCGATAATCTTTCCAAGCCCCTTTCCCTGACAGCCCTTTCGGATAATTATATCACCGCCGGCTTCAATCTGGCTCGCTTCACAGTGTCCGTCAATTACAATGTTTCCAGCCGCCTGCACAGAAAATCCGGACGTCACATTCCCCATGATATTTACATCACCATTAAAACGAATGTTTCCGGTTGCGGCATCGACATTACCGGGAACCGTATATAAATTTCGTATTTCTAACTTATTTTCACCCTCGTGCCACTCAATAATTCCATCAAGATCCGCATAATATTTCTTTTTATCTTCCGATACGCGCACGCCAATTACACGAAGTGCCGGAAGCTCTTTTCCACGTTTGGGACTAATCATCTGTCCTGTTACATCATAACCAAAAGTCCCCGCTGTCGCCGGAAAATATTCTGCAACCAAGGTATCTTTTTTTATAAATTCAAACAATTCCATATTTTTGTAATCCACAGTTCCATCAGCAAGTACCTTTGGCTTTGGATTCACTTCTTTCTTAAAATAATAGCAAAAGTGTGCATCTTCACCATCTATAGGCTCTTTTCCCTTAGCGACAACAACTTCTTTTGCAAACTGTTTTTCTCTTAACATCGCAATAATTGACTCCCGTAAAATCCCCTGCTTGACATCCTTGTGTTTCAGAAGTTTTAGAACATCTGAAACATCCATTTTCAAAAGTTCCTCTTTTAAAACATCACTTGCAAGTGAAAAATTAATACTTGCCTGCATCTTATCTTCCGATACAAACACACAGGATTCCAATAAATAATCATCTTCCTGCTTTTCCGGTACTTCCTCCTCTTGTTCTACTTCTCCTGCTTTTGTTTCACTTAGGAATTTACCCACCTCATCATCTAATAGAAGCTCACTCTGGTGTATTTTTTCAATTTTCTCAAGCATCTGCTCCGGCTCAAAATATTCTTTGGCAAATTCGGTAACATCAATTCCTTCTAGTAATCCTTTGCGAAGAATTTCCATCTGTTTTTGTGAAAAACACGGTTTTGCATAGACTTTTACATCAAGCCCCTGCTCTAAACCGTACCGGATTTCCCGCATCTGAAACCAATTTAACTCCGGGTCTGCATACACTGCCACATTCAGATTCTTCTGTAAACCAAGAATAATTTCATGAAGCTGAACCCCGTGAAAACTTTTTCGTATGTATGGAAGCAGATTCACTCCCGCTTCAAACGCATCATTAATTTCTTTTAACTGTTCCTCATCATAACCATCTTTCAAATATGGGGTAATGTCATGGTTCATCCGGATACCACGTCCAATTTCAAACAAAAGTTTTCCGGCATATCCCTGTTTAGCAAAAGGTGCCAGTAAAATTCCCTCTTCCATGCCTTTACGCACTGCACGCATCGTCGTATATTTGTAGGATGGGTCCGCATAACAGGAAATATCCATTTTACTTTCTAATCCCTTGCGGATTTCCCGCATCTGGTACCAGTCATAACGGGTATCACAGTAACTATCTACCACAATGCCCCGCTCTAATCCCTTGCGGATTTCTTTCATCTGTGGTGCCAGAAAATGCACATTCAAATATTTTTTTACATCCAGTTTTTCCTCCACACCTTTTACAATTTCCTGACACTGAAGCCAGCTAAATCCCTGCTCGATATATTTTTCAATGTCAATTCCAGCCTCTAAGGACGTACGGATTAGTTCCATCTCCAGCCAGCTTTTTGCCGGATCCATAAATAGTTCAACATCAACTTTACTCTCCAATCCCTTACGAATCTGCTCTAACTGCAGGGCATTAAAAGAAAGACGGCGATATCTTTCAATATCACCGCCTGCTTTTTTGCACAACAATAACTCCTTCTCATAATTCTTCTTCTGAATTTCCGCATCAATCTGTCGTTTCATGTACACCCCTTCTTCCCATGTAATTCTTCCATCGAACCTCAAATCATTCTCTTTTATAAGAATACCATGATTTTATGCTCTTTGTCAATTTATCATATGATAATGCAGACTAATCCGCCGTTTGAATCGTTTACCACTTTTTGTATGGTATCCTGCAACTTCACCTGACTTTCTTCTGTCAAGCGGTTTACCTTGGAATGGATTCCTTCATCCACTAACTGGCGGATTGTTTTTCCGAAAATATTGGTATCAAAAATGCCATCCGGATTTTCTTTTGCATTCTGACTGATGTAATCAATCAAATCCTTCGCCTGTTCTTCGCTGCCGACAATCGGTGCAATCTCCGTCTCAATGTTTGCCTGAATGATGTGCATGGACGGGCAGCTTGCTTTGATTTTTACACCATATTTATTGCCATGACGAATCAGTTCCGGGTCAGCAATCTGGATTTCCTTCTCCTCCGGCGGTACAATGCCATATCCTTTTCCCCTTACCTGATTGCAGGCAACCGCAAGAGATTCATAATTGTTTCTCATGCCTGATAGTTCCTTCAACAGCGAAATCAAATCGTATTCTCCCTCTATATTGGTTCCCACCATTTCACTCAAAATTTCATAATAATAACGGTCTTCAAAATCCACCGATAGATTGACAACACCATTTTCCAATTGTTTATCGCGGATGTACACGTCTTTGATATAAGGTGCCTGCATCTGAATGGAATCGTCCTGAATATCCTTCATGGTATGCACCTTCTGTATGACATTTCTGCACTTTTCAATCAAATCCTGTTTCAGCCAGTTATCCGGCTGCAAAAATTCAACCCACTTAGGAAGCAGGAAATTGAGCCTTGTAATCGGAAAATCCGCCAACAGCTGCTCCATGATACGAAACACATCCTCTCTGTCCATTGTCTTACAATTTACCGCCATCACAGTTTTCCCATACTGTGCTTCCAGCCGTTTTGTAAACTGTATAGTTTCCTGCGAATCCGGACGGCTTGTGTTTACAAGAATCAAAAAAGGCTTTCCTGCTTTTTCACATTCCATCACCGTTTTCTGCAGTGCCTCTTCAAAGTTTACTGCAGGAATATCACCAAAAGAACCATCTGTTGTAATAATCAATCCCAGATTGGAATGTTCCCTGATTACTTTACTCGTGCCAATTTCTGCCGCCTTTGAAAAAGGAATTTCTTCTTCCGACCACGGTGTTTTTACCATGCGCTCTTTTTCTTCCTCAATGGCACCAACGGCTTCCGGAACCAAATATCCCACACAGTCAATCAGTCTTATTTTCCCGGTTTCCTGATTGGAAAAATGAATCACTGCCGCCTCTTTTGGAATAAATTTCGGTTCTGTTGTCATAATCATTTTTCCGTCTGCCGACTGTGGCAGCTCATCAATTGTTCTGACCTTTTCGTTGTCATCCGCCATTTCCGGAATCACAACAAGCTCCATAAAACGTTTGATAAAAGTCGATTTGCCGGTACGCACCGGTCCGACTATTCCCAGATAGATTTCGCCTCCTGTACGCCGGCTCATATCCTGGTAGACATTGTATTTGTCCATAAAAAAATCCCCCTTGCATTGCTGGAGACACACTCGTATCTGCCTTCTGCTAAACTATATGCAAGGGGAATCTTAGTTATTCTAAGGTTTTATTTTTTCACCAAAGTTTTTTGTACTAAATCAGAAAAATATTCGTATTTCATCATGTAAACAATGTAGTCTTCCAAAGAAGCATTATCGCTTGTTGCCGATTTGAAATTCTTGCGGTAATCGGCTTCTGTGATATTATTGCTCTTGCAGATTTCTGCAATTTTATCTTCAAAATCCTGCTTTGTCACACGATAGCCTTCTGCCTGTGCTACCGCCTCAGCCAAAAGTCTTTCTTTAGCAATGCTTTCATAATAGCTGTCCTCAGTCATACCATACATGCCAAGAAGTGTGCTTACATCCGTTCCGGACTGTGTTGCCTGACTCTCCAAAGATTTTGACTGAATTGCCTTAATCTTTTTAATGAGTTCATCCGGCACTTTACTAATCTTTGCTTCGCTTGTAATCTTACTCATCGCCGTTGAAAGCATCTGCTGTTCATTCTGGCTCTCTAATTCTTTCTTTGCTGCCTCTTTAAAAGCTTTCACAGTTTTCGTATTATAAGTAGAATCCAGTTTGGCAACTAAAGCATCCGTTGCTTCTTTGTAAATGTAATTTACTTTCAGTGTAAATACTGCCTCTTTTCCTGCCAGTGATGTCTCACGGTAATCTTTCGGGAAGGTTACTTTGGCATCTTTTTTCTCGCCAACTTTCATACCAACTAAAGCATCTTCAAAGCCGTCAATCATTTTACCGGAACCAACACGTAAAAACTGTGACTCAGCTGTTCCGCCGTCAAAAGCTTTGCCATTCACTTTTCCTTCATAATCAAAGTTAATCAGCTGATTCTTCTTTACCAGCGTATCCGAACTTTTCACTTCTTTTTCATCGCCGGCCGCAATCATAGAATCCAGTGCGGACTGAACATCACTATCGGAAACGCTCTTCTCAACTTCGATGTTTTTGTATTTGCCAAGAGTTACATAATCCGACGGGTCATACCCGAGAGATACATATTCCTCTTCACCAAATAACATCGCATGGAAACTTGGGATACTGTCAGTCGAGCATCCGGTCAGCATACAGGTCATAAGACCAAGTAAAATTGCTACAATATATTTCTTCTTCAATTTTCTTTCCTCCTTAGATAACGATAATCTTTTATCAGTATAGCACAAGATGGGAAGTATGAAAAGTGATTTTTTAGTGTCCTTATTGTGTCCTTTTATGCTCTCTCAACTGCTTGTTTCATAGACTGCACATATTCTTTCACATAAGGAACGCAGTTTTTACCGTATTTAGCTACAATTTTTACGATTGCACTGCCAACAATTGCTCCATCCGATATCTTTGCCATTGCTTCTGCCTGTTCCGGTGTTGAAATTCCAAAACCAATCGCACATGGAATGGAACACTCTTCTTTCACTGTTTGAATCAAATCTCCAATTGCGGTTCCGATTTCCGTACGGACGCCGGTTACACCAAGTGAGGAAACACAGTATAAAAAGCCTTTTGCCTCTTTTGCAATCATCCGCACACGGTCTGCCGAAGTCGGTGCCACCATTGAGATAACCACCAGTCCTTCTGCTTCAAAACTGCCGCGGATTTCTTCTTTTTCTTCAAACGGCACATCCGGTACAATAACGCCGGCAGCACCGCATGCTTTCGCCCGTTTTGCAAATTTCTCCACGCCGTATACATAAATCGGGTTAATATAAGTCATAAAAACAATAGGCACATGGATTTTGTCTGCGATACCATCCACCATATCGAAAATTTTATCCGTTGTTACCCCGGCAGATAAAGCGCGGTCATCTGCTTCCTGAATGACCGGTCCCTCTGCTACCGGATCCGAAAACGGAATTCCGATTTCAATTAAGTCAGCACCAGCCTCCTGCATCGCCAAAATCAATTCACGAGTAACATCAAGGGATGGATCCCCTGCCGTAACAAACGGTATAAATGCTTTTTTATTTTTGAATGCGTCTTCTATCTTATTCATCGATTTCAATCCCCCTGTATCTGGCAATCGCTGCCACATCTTTGTCTCCTCGTCCGGAGATATTAACTACAATTATTTTATCCTTATCCATCTGCGGTGCTAATTTTCTTGCATAAGCCAAGGCATGAGAACTCTCAATCGCAGGAATAATTCCTTCAATCCGGGATAAATACTCAAATGCTTCCACTGCCTCATCATCGGTAATCGGTACATATTCTGCTCTTTTTGTGTCATACAAATGAGCGTGTTCCGGTCCGATTCCCGGATAATCAAGTCCGGCAGAAATCGAGTAAACCGGTGCAATCTGTCCGTATTCATCCTGACAGAAATAGGATTTCATGCCGTGGAAAACACCCATTGTTCCGGTTGCAATTGTCGCTGCTGTTTCCGCGGTATGGATTCCTCGTCCCGCAGCCTCACATCCAATCAGGCGGACACTTTCATCCGGAATGAATTCATAAAATGCACCCATCGCATTACTTCCGCCACCTACACAGGCAAGCACGGCATCCGGAAGTCGTCCCTCTTTTTCCATTAACTGCTGTTTAATCTCGCGTCCAATCACACTCTGGAAGTCGCGCACCATCATCGGAAATGGATGCGGTCCCATAACGGACCCAATTACATAGTGGGTATCCTCAATGCGTTTTGTCCACTCTCTGAGTGTTTCGTTGACGGCATCTTTTAATGTCTGTGTGCCGCTTGTCACAGCATGTACTTTCGCCCCTAATAATTCCATGCGGTATACATTCAAAGCCTGCCTGTCTGTATCCACTTTTCCCATGAAAACTTCACATTCCATTCCAAGAAGTGCTGCTACAGTCGCTGTTGCCACACCATGCTGGCCGGCACCGGTTTCCGCAATCAGACGGGTCTTTCCCATCTTTTTTGCTAACAAGGCCTGACCCAGTGCATTATTCAATTTGTGGGAACCGGTATGGTTTAAGTCCTCACGCTTTAAATAAATTTTCGCACCGCCCAAATCCTCGGTCATATGTGCCGCATAGTAAAGCCCTGACGGTCTTCCTACATATTCATGAAGCAGTGTATCTAACTCCTTAATAAATTCCGGATCTTTCTTATAATGTTCGTATGCTTCTTCCAATTCAATGACTGCATTCATTAAGGTTTCCGGTATATACTGTCCACCGTGAATGCCAAATCTTCCTTTTGCCATAATCTCTATTCTCCTTTTAATTGTTGTAACATTTGTTTTTTGTTTTCGCTTCGCATAAAGGTCTCACCAATCAATACCGCGTTGACACATCCCTTTTCCAGTTCGACAATATTTTCTCTTGTCTTAATACCGCTTTCTGCCACAAAAAGGATTTCTTTTGGCACCTTTTCGCGAAGTCGGATTCCGTTATGAATATCCACCGTGAAATCTTTTAAGTTCCGGTTATTTACACCAATAATTCTCGCTCCTGCCCGGACTGCCATCTGAATTTCTTCTTCATCATGTGCTTCCACCAATGCAGACAATCCCAGTTCATCACAGTGCTTGTGGTAACGGGTCAGTGTCTCTTCATCTAACAGAGCACAAATGAGTAATACAGCACTGGCTCCTGCCGCCTTTGCCTCATCAATCATGTATTCATCCACGACAAAATCTTTACGAAGAAGCGGCGTCTGTACGTGCTCCGCAATTTCTGCCAGATAATCAATACTGCCTAAAAAGTAATCGGGCTCCGTCAAAACAGAAATTGCATCGGCACCTGCCTTTTCATAGTCTTTGGCTATTGCCAGATAATCAAAATCCCCGGCAATTACACCTTTGGACGGTGACGCCTTTTTCACTTCGCAGATAAAAGAAACGCCATCCCTTGCCAGTGCTTTTTCAAAGCGAAACGGCTCTGTCGCTTTTGCTTTTTGTTTCGCTTTTTCTGCCATCACATCCGGAGAAATCCTCTTTTTTGATTCTGCTACACGCACTCTTGCTTTTTCTGCAATTTCATCCAGTATCATGTCGTCCTCCTTTATTGCTGTGTTGCTTTTACAAACTCTTCCATCTTCTCATATGCCTCGCCGCTGTTAATGAGCTCTTCTGCCTTTTTAATTCCCTCTTCCATCGTCAAATTTTCAGAGCCAAGATAAATACCGATACCGGCATTCATAAGAACAACGTCACGTTTCGCGCCTTTTAATGTTCCGGAAAGAATATCCTTCGTAATCTGTGCATTTTCTTCCGGTGTGCCGCCAACTAACTCAGCCAATGGGTACGTAGAAAGTCCAAACTGCTCCGGTATAATCTCATATGAAGTCAGTTCCCCATCCTTAATCTCACAGCAGTATGTAGGACCCGTTACCGTAATCTCATCAAGTCCATCGCTGCCGCATACCGACATTCCTCTTGTGACACCAAGATTTGCTAAAACTTCTGCCAGTTTTTCCACCAGTTCTTTATCATAGACACCAAGAAGCTGATGGGAAGCATTTGCCGGATTCGTAAGTGGTCCAAGAATATTAAAAATCGTTCTCTCTCCCATTTCTTTACGAACCGGTCCGACATTTTTCATTGCCGAATGATATTTCTGTGCGAACAAAAATGCCATATCCGTCTCTTCGAGCACTTCTTCTGCCCGGTCTGTCTCAAGCATTAAATTCACTCCTAATTTTTCAAGAATATCTGCGGCACCGCTTTTACTGGAAACACTACGGTTTCCGTGTTTTGCTACCGGGATTCCCGCTGCTGCGATAACAAAGGCTGATGTTGTGGAAATATTAAAGGTTCCGACTTCGTCACCACCGGTTCCAACAATTTCAAGTGCTTCTTTCTTTGGCTGCAAATGAGTTCCAACAGCTCTCATTCCTTTGGCACATGCCGTTATTTCCGTAATGGTTTCACCTTTCATACGAAGTGCCGTCAAAAACGCTGCCATCTGAATCTGAGAAGCCTCTCCGGTCATAATTTCTTTCATCGTCTCAAGTGCTTCCTCGTAAGTTAAATCCTCATTGTTAATTACTTTGTGTAATGCTTCTTTAATCATAACAGTCACTCCAGTCTAATGTATTTTCAAAAAATTATTTACCAGTGTCATCCCCTGCGGGGTAAGAATTGATTCCGGATGGAACTGAAGTCCGTATACCGGATATTTTTTATGGCAGACTGCCATGACTTCATCATTTTCGTCTTTGGCAATCACCTGTAACTCATCCGGCATGGAAGCAAGGTCAGCAATCAGTGAATGATATCTTGCCACTGGAATCTGTTTGTCCAATCCCATAAAAATAGGGTTTTCGTTATCAATCGTTACCACACTTTGTTTTCCATGCATTAACTGTTTCGCATGACAGATTTTAGCGCCAAACACTTCACAAATTGCCTGGTGTCCAAGACACACACCAAGAATTGGAAATTCACCTTTTAACTGCCCGATTACTTCCTCACAGATACCGGCATCTTTCGGATATCCGGGACCCGGTGACAAAATAATGTGCGTTGGCTTCATCGCCCGAATTTCATCAATGGTGCATTCATCGTTGCGAACCACTTTGATATCCGGCTCAACTGTTCCAAAAAACTGCACCAGATTATACGAAAAGCTATCGTAATTATCAATTAGAAGTATCATGGTTTCAGCGCCTCCTTTGCATTTTCAATCGCAAGCATCACAGCCTTTGCTTTGTTGGCTGACTCTTCGTATTCCATCCGTGGTTTGCTGTCTGCCACGATACCGCCGCCTGCCTGAACATAAACTTTACCATTCTTTTTCACTGCCATACGGATGGCAATGCAGGTGTCTAAGTTTCCACTGAAATCAATATAGCCAAGCGCTCCACCGTAAATGCCGCGCGGTTCTTTTTCCAGTTCATCAATAATTTCACAGGCGCGGATTTTCGGTGCTCCCGATAAAGTTCCCGCCGGCAATACGGAAGCGATGGCATCCAGCGCATCCTTATCTTTGCGGATATTGCCTTCCACCTGTGAGCAGATGTGCATGATTTTGGAATACTTATGAATCATTTTGTATTTGGTCACTTCTATCGAACCAAACTCGGAGATTCTTCCCAAATCATTTCTTCCCAAATCCACTAACATGTTGTGCTCCGACAATTCTTTTTCATCGGATAACAAATCTTTAACAAGTGCTTCATCTTCTTTTTCATCATTTCCTCGCGGTCTTGAACCGGCAACCGGGAATGTGATTAAACGCCCATTCTCTAAACGAACCAAAGTTTCCGGTGAGGTACTCATGATTTCTACATCTTCCAAATTCATATATACCATGTATGGTGACGGATTCGTTGTCCGTAGCACACGGTATGGATGAATCAGACTTCCCTCATAATCACTGGAAAAGCGTCTTGATAAAACTGCCTGAAAAATATCACCATCGTAAATATATTCTTTTGTCTTTTCAACAATCTTCGTATATTCATCTTCTGTGACATTGCACTCAAATTTCACTTTGTCATAAATTGGCTCTTCCGGAATCCTCGACTCATCGCGAATCAAAGCAATCATTCCTTTGATATCCGCTTTTGCCTTTGCATAGTTGGCGGCAATATCACCATCCGCCCGGACATTTACAATGAGGACAATTTTTTGTTTCAAATGGTCATAGGCAATCACCTTATCAAACATCATCAAATCGTAATCCTCAAATTCGCCCCGCTTAACCGATAGTTTCTTTTCCGCCTGAGCAATCATCGCATAGGCAAAATATCCGACAAACCCACCGGCAAATGGTGGCATTCCTTCAATCTTAGGAGCTTTATGCTCTGCTAAGATATCTCTTAATATCCGGAAACAATCGTCTGTCTCAACCGTTTTTGTCTCCTGTCTTTGTTTTATCGTTACTGTATTTTCCCTGCAGGAAACCCGCATAACAGGGTCATATCCGAGGAACGAATACCGTCCCCATTTCTCTCCTCCCTCAACACTCTCTAACAAGTAATAATTCTTTTTCCCTGCCGCGATTTTTCTTAATAACTGAATCGGCGTAACCAAATCGGCAAAAATTTCTTCCTGAATCGGTACTAAATCATACCCTTTTGCCAGTTCTTTCACTTCTTCTAACGTTTTTGTTGTCATACTTACCTCCATTCTAAAGCATTTATCGCTTTTTGGAACGGTGTGATTGAATCAGAAGTATAATCAGTAATCTTAGGAAATAAAAAAGCTCTTATCCCTATCCTTCTTCGGATATAGGGACAAGAGCTGTAAATTCTCCTGCGGTACCACCCACATTGATTACAAAGTAATCCACTCAATCATGCACCATCATGCATTCCTGTAGATAACGGTCCAGGTTTCCGTCAGCGTCTACTCTCAGATTTGATTTCAAGCTGCCCTCCCGAGTCCATTCACTGTCCACTGGCTATTGCCTCGCACCTGCCGGCAACTCTCTGAAAACGACATAGACACCTACTATTCTCGGTCAACGGTTTTTCCATCTGCTACTAATATACTCTCATTTTTTTTTGATGTCAACATTTTTTATAAATTTTTCACTTTAAACTCCCGTTCTGCCGCCCGGCGCTGGTCTTTTTTAGCAATATCCTGACGTTTGTCATATAATTTTTTACCTTTTGCCAAAGCAATCTCGACTTTTATCAAACTTCCCTTAAAATATACACTGAGCGGAACTAATGTATAACCTTTTTGATTCATCTTTCCAATCAGTTTGCGAATCTCATATTTGTGAAGCAGAAGTTTTCTTACACGCAGCGGATCTTTGTTAAAGATATTTCCTTTTTCGTACGGATTGATATGCATACCGTAAATCTGCACTTCATTATTTTTGTCAATCCGGATAAATGCCTCCTTAATGCTGCAATGCCCCTGTCTGACGGATTTCACCTCCGTGCCAACAAGTTCTATACCTGCTTCATACTTTTCTTCTATAAAATAATCATGCCATGCTTTTTTATTATTTGCAATTAATTTGCGTGTTTCTTTTCCCATGCTTTTTTCTCCTTTATTCACTGTCTTTTGGCGAATCATCGGCAATCGCAAAATCAATCGTTCTGGTCAGCCGGTCCGCTCCAATCACACGAATCTTTACGGTTTGCCCCATACTATATTCTTTTCCGGAATAATGCCCAATCACGCGGTACTTTTCCTCCTGATATTCGTACTGGTCATCATCCATATCCGCAAGGCGAATCATTCCTTCGACTGTGTTGTCAAGTTCTACATAAATTCCCCACGATGTGACACCACTGATAATTCCCTCATACATTTCTCCGATATGAGCCTGCATATATTCTACCTTTTTCATTTTATCCACTTCACGCTCTGCCTCATCAGCAAGACGCTCACGGTCGCTGCATCGCTTTGCAACTCCCGGCAAAATGGATTCATAATGGGCAATTCTCTTTGGGGAATGTCCATACCGCAGATTCTCTTTAATAATTCGATGAATCTGCAAATCCGGATAACGGCGGATTGGTGAAGTAAAGTGACAGTAATACTGAGTCGCCAGACCAAAATGTCCGGTGTTTACCGTTGTGTATTGTGCCCGCTTCATCGCACGCAAAGTCAGACGGCTCAAAAAAGCCTCTTCCTTTGTTCCTTCGATTTCCTCAATTAATTTTTGAATTTCCCGCGGATGAATCTCTCCCTGGCTCAGTTTGATATGATGTCCAAAGCCAGCCGTCATGCGTGCTAAATCCTGAATCTTCTCCGCATCCGGATATTCATGTGTACGATATAAAAACGGAATGTCCATCCAGAAATATTCTTCTGCCACAACCTGATTTGCCGCCAGCATAAATTCTTCAATTATTTTGGTTGCAATATTTCTATCGTATGGCTCAATAGCAATCGGATGCCCTTTGTCATCTAATTTTATTTTACACTCCGGAAAGTCAAAGTCAATGGAACCTTTCTTTTTTCTCTTTTTGCGAAGAATCAAAGCCAGTTCTTTCATTGCCTCAAACATCGGCACAAGTTTCTCGTACCGCTCGCAGGTTTCTTTTTTATGATTGGTAACGATGTCATTCACATCCGTATAACTCATCCGCTCATTCACACGAATCACCGTCTCTGCAATACGATGGGATTTCACCTGTCCCTTTTTATCAATTGTCATCATACAGCTTAACGCCAGACGATCAACACCCGCATTTAACGAGCAGATTCCGTTGCTAAGTGCAAACGGAAGCATTGGTATTACGCGGTCGACTAAATAAACACTTGTCCCACGATTGAGTGCTTCTTTATCAAGCGGCGAATGTTCCGTGACATAATGGGATACATCCGCAATGTGAACACCAAGTTCATACTCGCCCTCTGCTGTCTTATTTAGTGTAATCGCATCATCCAAATCTTTGGCGTCTTCCCCGTCAATGGTGACAGTGTCCTGATCTCTTAAATCCACACGTCCACCAATCTCAGACAACTCCACAACAAGTGGAATTTTTGCCACCTGTGCCATCACTTCATCCGAAAATGAATCCGGCAGACCAAACCCTTTCACAATCGACATAATATCTACACCCGGATCGCTTGGACGACCTAATATCTGTGTCACATAACCTTCCGGACTTTTTTTGTCATCTCCGTAATCCGTAATTTCCACAACTACTTTATGCCCATTTTCCGCCTCTAAAGTTGCTCCCTTTGGAATATAAATATCCTGATTCCATTTCAAATTATCCGGCAGGACAAATGTGATTTTCCCTTTTCTCTGAAACGTTCCAACAACTGTATGAATGGCACGTTTCACAATTTGAATTACTTCACCTTCCGGCCGTCTTCCCGACATCCCGGCACTCTTTTTCAAAAGAACTTTTACTAAATCACCATGAAAGGCATGGTTGCAATAAGATTCCGGAATAAAAATATCCTCTTTCTGTCCTTCCACTCTTACAAAACCAAATCCTTTCTGGGTTGCCATAAATTCTCCAACAACAATATTTTCCTCCGGTAGTCCGACAAGCCCCCTGCGGTTTATCGCAATTTTTCCTTTTGCAATAAGGCGGTCAAGAACCTCATGAAATTCTCCTCTCTGTTTCTTCGGAACATTCATAAGTGCTGCCATTTCTTTTATTTTCATCGGACGGTAATGTTCATCTTCCACAAAAGATAAAATCATGTGTTCCCGCTCGTGCATTCTTTCTTCCTGCATTTTATTTCTCCTCATATCTCTATTTCCAAAGATAAAACAAAACACCTCCTCAAACTGCTGTGAGGAAGTGTCTTACTTTGTTATCGTATGCCTGATTCACAAACAAATCTTTTTTAGTCTAACCATGAAGTACAAAGAACTACCGATAATACAACAAATAATATGGCAAGTACTCTGGTGATTTTAACAAGCATTCCCTCCTGGGAACGACCCTTGTTTTTTGACCAATAACTGTCTGCAGCACCGCTCAAAGCGCCAAGACCTGATGTTTTACCTTCCTGCATTAATACTACAATTACGAGTGCAATACAAATAATGATATATGCTACTGTCGCAATCATCTTCAATGTTGACATTTTTTAGTCCTCCTGTTTCTTATTGGTAAGGAATGTAGGAATCTTAATATCATCCATTCCCTGTTTGTCATTTGACATTGGATTTACAATTCCACGGCTCACTACCGGCATCTCTTCTTTTACCGCCTGACGTTCTGTGGCTCTTGTCGGGGAAACTCCGGAAACCGGGCTTTTCTTTGCCTGACTGTTAAATCCATCTAAAAAACTCAAACCACTTTTCTGCGGAGTCGTTTGACGATTTTTCAAAAAACTTGGTGTAGCGGATGCACCAAAATTGGAACTGAAAGCGGAAGCAGGTTTTGATTCCTGATCAAGTCCGGTTGCAATTACTGTAATCATAACAGAATCCGAACTTGTCTCATCGTACATGGCACCGAAAATAATTGTTGCATCTTCTCCTGCCAGTTCCTGAACATAAGTAGCAGCCTCATTGGCTTCAATCAGACTAACCTCACCGGACACATTGATAATAACATGTGTTGCGCCGTCAATGGATGTCTCCAGAAGTGGACTGGTGATTGCCTGTTTCACAGCATCGATGCACTTCTCATCGCCTTTACCTTCACCGATACCAATATGTGCAATTCCTTTATCTTTCATTACTGTTACAACATCAGCAAAGTCAAGATTAATCAGTGCCGGTGTGTTAATCAAATCGGTAATACCCTGAACACCCTGCTGTAATACTTCATCTGCTTTTTTCAATGCCTCCGGCATCGTCGTTCTGCGGTCGCAGATTGCAAGCAGTTTATCGTTTGGAATTACAATCAGTGTATCCACGCACTCTTTGAGTTTCTCAATTCCACCGAGTGCATTTTTCATACGTATTTTACCTTCAAAATTAAATGGCTTTGTGACGATACCTACCGTCAATTTACCCATATCTTTTGCAATTTTAGCAACAACAGGTGCTGCACCGGTTCCGGTTCCACCACCCATACCGCAAGTAACAAATACCATATCGGCATCTTTTACAATCTCAGCTAATTCATCACGGCTCTCTTCTGCAGCCTTCTCACCGATTTCAGGCTTTGCTCCGGCACCGAGTCCCTTTGTCAGTTTTTCCCCAATCTGCATACAAATCGGTGCCTTGCAGCGTTTCAAAACCTGCTTGTCCGTGTTAATACATACAAACTCGACACCTTTGATGCCCTCATCTATCATTCGATTCACGGCATTATTCCCAGCTCCACCAACACCAATTACAAGTAGATTCGCTGTTTCATTCTCTGCCTCACTCGTCATAATCTCTAACACAACAGTTCCTCCTTCTATATTCAATAGAAATCATTATGCACAGTCACATATAATTATATAATACGTTTTTTTGCATGAATAATCAAGTACAAATTTACAAAAATAGCAACTTATTCATTTTTTTGGCTGTTTTAAAATGACATCACCGCCAACTTTATAATTTCTCAAATCAATTTCGCCGGTCTGTCCGTTTTTCTCAACCTTGGCAAGCACGCTCGACAGCGCAGAAATTTCTTCATCATAATTCTCTTTTTTACCAAGAGACACCTGAATTTCACCGGCGTACAGATAAGCTTCGTTCTTACTGTCAAATATAACTTTATCCCAGTTCACATTATAGTGCTTAAAAAGATTTGCCAAATTTAAAATCTGGCTCAAAAGGGAATCATCTTCCATCTGCACTTTTGAATATAACGTAAAAGTCGTCAGATTCTTCGTCTCAAACAAAGGGATCCCCTTTACGGCTTTGTCCGAGCTTTGCAGTACAATACCATCTTTATCAAAGTAAATATACTGGTTCGAATACGCAATTCCTGCCACAATGCTTTTCTCATACAGTTTAATATGAATCTCATTCGTAGACGGATAATTCACTTCATATTCACGTACAAATGGCAAATCCGGAGTTAACGATAACTTCTGCATAAGCCAAAACGTTAAAATATTTTTTTCAAATATATTTGACTGGAATTTTTCTTCCATTTCACGGCTGCTGTAATAGGTATTTCCCTCAATCGATACTTTTTTCACACGAAAGAAAAAAGCACAGAATAAGAGTATCACAACAACCGCTCCGATTACCCACAGTCCTTTATGACTTTTCCTTTGTTCTTCCATTAAAGCCATCCTTTCTCACAAACATTTTTTTGCCCGGATTCCAATCTCACTGACACGGGAAACTAAATTTTCATAACCGCGCTCAATCAGATTTTCCTGCTCAATCCGGGTTTTTCCATCTGCCATTGCTGCCGCAACCACAAGTCCCGCTCCGCTTCGCAAATCCCATGCTACGACATTTGCCCCGTGAAGCTTTGTCACGCCAATAATTCTTGCTCGGTTACTTACAAAATCAATGTTAGCCCCCATTTTATGAAGCTGCCCAATCAGACGGAAACGGTTTTCAAACACTTTTTCCTCTATCGTACTTACCCCGTTTGCTTTTGCCAAAACCGGAAGAAGCAATGACTGGTCATCCGTAGGAAATGCAGGATATGGTCCGGTAGCAACGTAAGAAATAGCTTTTGCCGGTCTTTTTTTCTCTAACCGGACATAGTGCTTTTCTCTTGTCTCCTCGCCACCCAGACAATGCCAGATTTCTCTTTCCTTTTCGCCAAACAAATCCTCAGACCTTAAGGTAAGACTGCCGCCGCAGCCCGCCACCAGCATAGCAAAGGTAAAAAACACAATCCGGTCGCCGCACACAGTCCACGGAACACCGCAGAGTTTCTTCTGTCCCACAATTCGGATTCGTCTGGTTCCCTCGCCAAAAATCTTTGCTCCTGCCACTTTTAAAAAGCGGCACAGTTCTACAATTTCCGGCTCACGTGCAGCATTTCCAATGATGGTCTCTCCCTCTGCCAAAGAAGCCGCTAAAATAATATTTTCCGTTGCTCCTACACTCGGAAATGGAAGTTGAATATGTGCACCATGAAGTGGTGTTATACACCGGCAAATCATCTTATCTTCCTCTTCCACAATCTCTGCTCCCATTTTCTGAAAGGCGTGAATGTGAAAATCAATCGGACGCTTTCCAATCGAACAGCCTCCCGGATAAGAAATTGTCACCTCACCAAATTTTGCAAGACATGCCCCCATTAACAAGACAGAAGCTCGCAGTTCTTTTACGGCATCCTGACAAATCACCGTCTTGTCGAACGTATGCGAATCAATCATCACCTGGTGTCCTTCAACCAAAACGCTGCCCCCTAATTCTTCCACTAGAGACAGCATCACTTCTACATCATGAATTTGGGGACAATTTGTGAGCATCGTCTGTTCACCGCATAAAAGCGCAGCCGCAATCAGCGGCAGGGCTGCATTTTTACTACCCTGTACCACGCTTTCTCCATGTACGCATTGTCCGCCCCATATTTCAATCGCCATAAAGTCACCACATCAATACGTTCTCAAACTTATTGTATGCCTGCTCGTGCCTTACGTGCTTTTACATTTTGTGGAAATTCCGAGAACCAGGCCCATTTCCGCCATCAAAATCATGACTGATGTACCACCATAACTAATAAACGGAAGCGGAATTCCGGTTGATGGCATAGAGTTCGTAACAACGGCAATATTAATGACAACCTGGGCCGCAATGTGAATCATGACGCCGGTGCAGATAAGACCGGAGAACAAATCCGGTGATGTCATGGCAGAATTCAAAATACGCCACATCATAATGACAAACATCATGATGACAATTCCGGCACCAATCATGCCAAGTTCCTCACATATAATAGAAAAAATCATATCGTTATGCGATTCCGGAATAAATCCGAGTTTCTGCATACTTTCACCAAGTCCGGTTCCAAATAAACCGCCGGAAGCAATGGCGTATAATCCCTGTAAAATCTGATATCCTTTTTCGGTTCCCTCTACGTTCCGCCACACTTCAATACGGTCAGAACGGAATCCCGCACCAAAGGATATATAAATCGCCACCAATGCAGCAGCGGCAAGAAACACACCAACATACCACCATTTTTTCTTTGCCGAAACAAAGCACATGCCAAACCAGATAATAAAAATGACAATCGCGGTACTTAAGTTTTCCATGGCTACTAAAACCGCTAAAAATCCAATCGGAAGAAACACTCTTATAATTCCAATCGGTTTACTCATATCCTGCGGTCTCTTTTGAATTAAATAAGCTGTTATCAGAATAACAACGATTTTAGTTATCTCGGATGGCTGAATGGAAATCGGTCCGATAAACAGCCATCGTTTCGCACCATTTAATTCCGCTCCCACAAACAATACTGCCAATTGAAGGACAACGGCAACCAGATACAAAAAAGTCACAAACCGCATCCGCAGTAAAGGCAGTCGTTTCGTAAACAGCCGGTAATCAAATTTCGCAACAATTAACATCGCCACGACACCGACAATAACACCAACCGCCTGTTTTTTAAGAAAATAAGCAGAATCCCCATATTTTACCTGCGACGTATAGGAACTGGCACTGTAAATCATCAGCATACCAAATCCAACCAGACACAGCGTAATCAACAGCAGACTGTAATCAAATGAACTCTGTTCTGTTTTGCCGGCTCTTGCCCTTTTCTTATTCACAGCAGTCCCTCCTGACTCCCTTTATAAATTTCGAACATACTCTTTAAACAAAGTTCCTCTCTGCTCGTACGAATCAAACATATCCCAGCTCGCACAAGCCGGAGATAACAGCACCGCATCACCTTCGGATGCAAGTTCTGCACCACGTGATACCGCCTCCTGCAAAGATTCGACAAACTCGTAATCGGTAAATCCAAGTTTCTCAGCAGTCTTTGCAATTTTATCTTTGGTTTCACCCATAAGCAAAAGTTTTTTTACTCTGCCGCCAAAACTTTGAATCCACTCATCGAATTCGCCGCCTTTATCATAGCCGCCGCCAATCAGGACCGTCGGTTTGCTCATCGACTGAATTCCCTTAATCGCAGCATCCGGATTCGTTCCTTTCGAATCGTTATAATAATCAACACCTCTTACCGTTTTGACAAATTCAACACGGTGCTCCACCGCCTGAAATTTCTTTACAACAGAAAGAATCGTATCCATCGGAACGCCTAATTTTCTTGTAATTAAAATAGCCGCCATAATATTTTCGCAATTGTGGTCACCCGGCAGATTGCACTCCGACATATTCATCAGAACCTCACCTGTTTTGGCGTCCACAATATCTTTGTTGTCATTCTGGTACAAACCATTTGCAATCTTTTGTTTGCTGCTAAAGAATGTCACTTCACAAGGCATTTCTTTCGCACTGTCACGTAAAACGTCATCCTCATAATTAAGTACACACAAATCCTCTTTTGTCTGATTTTTCGTAATGGATAATTTTACCCGTATGTACTCTTCCATTGTTTTATGCCGGTTTAAGTGGTCCGGTGTAATATTTAAAACCGCACTCACAACCGGATGGAACGTATCAATCGTCTCCAACTGGAAACTACTGATTTCTGCCACCGTAACCGAATCGGCAGCGCTTTTCTCCACTTCTTTCGTATACGGATTACCAATATTTCCGACAACAAAAACTTTTTCTTTGTAAGCTTTCATAATCTCACCAACAAGCGTTGTTGTCGTTGTTTTACCATTTGTTCCGGTAATTCCTGCCACAACTCCTTTTTCACAGAGAAAAGCAAGTTCAATCTCACCAATGATTGGAATGTTTAATTCACGCAGTTCACTTGCCAAATCAATATCTAACGGAACACCCGGACTAAACACCGCACAGGCAAAACCGGCAAGTTCCTCTTTTGTCATTTTGCCAAGAAAAACCGGTGCGTCATAACCGGACACATCCAAATCTTTTTTTCCGTCAAATAAACTGACCTTGGCGCCCATATTTTTCAGCAGTTCATATGCTGCCATGCCACTTTTTCCTAGTCCGGCAACTAATACTTTTTGATTCTCTAAATCCATTTTATTCATCCCTTCTCCGGTAAATTACAATGCCATAATACCAACCAGACATAATAATGCTGTAACAATACTAAATGCTGCTACAACCTGTGTCTCTGAATAACCGCACAACTCAAAATGATGATGAATTGGCGCCATTTTGAAAATTCTCTTTCCATGAGTCAGTTTAAAATAACCAACCTGCAAAATAACAGAAAGGACTTCTACCAGATAAATCAAGCCGATAATCACAATAAATAACGGCATATGAAGCATCAGCGCAATGGAGGACACAAAACCACCAAGAGCTAACGAACCGGTATCACCCATGAAAACTCTCGCGGGATATGTGTTAAACAGTAAAAATCCCAAAAGACTTCCTACCACGGCTCCTGTAATCGGTGTCATTGATGGATTCAGACTCAGCGCAGCAATCGTAAAGAATGTTGCCACAATTACGGTTACACCGGATGCCAGACCATCTAAGCCATCGGTAAAGTTTACACCATTTACCGTACCAAGTACGACAATAAAAACAAAAATGATAAACAGCCATGTTGGCATAACGAATCCATCTCCGCTTACAAACGGAATTTTAATGGATGTATCCAAACCGGCAATTTTGAAGTAATAGTAAATAAATACACCGGTCACAATAAACTGCAATGCCATCTTCTGCAAAGGAGTCAACCCAAGCGAACGTTTTTTTACCACCTTGATGTAGTCATCCAGAAAACCAATCAGACCAAAACCAAGTGTCATAAATAAAACGGGAAGAATTTCCGTAAATTTGCCAATATAAATTAAGGAGGTCAGCAAAATACTTGCCAAAATCACAAGACCACCCATTGTCGGTGTTCCATTCTTTTTCAAATGAGACTGCGGTCCCTCTTCACGTTCGGTCTGTCCAAACTTTAATTTCCTCAAAAATGGAATCAAAATCGGGCAGAATACCACGCTGATTAAAAAAGAAATTATAACCGGCATAAACACACTAAGACTTAGATTATTCATTCATATCCACCTCTTCTTATCTTATTAAGTACGTCAACGCACGTGTCTATTTTATACCATTACGAGCCTTACCGCAAGCACTTATTCAGTAAATCAGTTTTTGCATAAATAAGGGAGAATGTTTTCAAACAGTGTAGCAATTGCCGGTGCTGCAACGGTACCTCCGTAATACAGTCCCTGCGGCTCATCAATCCTCACAAGCGCAATTACTTTCGGATTTTCGACCGGAGCAAATCCAATGGTTGACGCAATATATTTTCCATTACCGCGTGGAAGTTTCTCACTTGTTCCGGTTTTTGCACCAACCGAAAAACCTTTCACAGAAGCCTTATGACCGGTTCCTTCTGAAACAACCTTGCCAAGTGCCATCCGAATCAAATCCGAAGTTTCTTTTGAGACAACACGCTCTTTCTTTCCGTATGAAAAATGTTTCATAAGACCGCCATCGGCACTAACTGCGCTGACACCGAAATGCGGTGTAATGGAATACCCTCCGTTTATCATGGAACCTGCAAGGCTTACAAGTCTTATCGGCGAGAGCTGGAAGGACTGGCCAAAAGACATCGTTGCCAGTTCAACGGCTCCTACATTTTTCTCTTTATGTATAATAGTCGATGCCTCTCCCGGTACATCAATCCCCGTCCGATTCATCAAACCAAAATCCGACATCTTGCGAAAAAAGTCAGACACACCAACTCGTGCACCCACTTCAATAAAAACCGGGTTGCACGAATTCATAATACCATCTAAAAAAGTCTCGCTGCCGTGTCCGCCTTTTTTATGACAGCGTATCCGTCTGTCTTCCACTATTTTATAACCGGGACAGTGAAAGCGGTCTGTCATCTTTACAACACCTTTTTCGAGTGCTGCCGCCGTTGTCAGTATCTTAAATGTGGAACCCGGTTCGTAAGTATCCGACACGCAAGGGTTCCGCCACATGGCATTTCTCTTTTCGCTTTTTTCCTTTGCCGACATTTTATTCAAATCCCCGGGAATCCGGTATGGGTCATTTAGGTTAAATTCCGGTGCCGATGCCATTGCATAAATCTCTCCATTCTGAGGATTCATAACAATAATATCCACGCTTTTCGCCTGTTTCTTTTTCAGCAGATAATTGGCTAACTGGTCCGTGTATTCCATCACCGGTAAATCAAGACTGGTATTTAATGTCCAGCCTGCCACCGGCTCAATGCGGTCTTCGGCTCCATTTTCAATTTCCGTACCATAAGCGGTCGTCATTGTCAAAATCGAGCCATCCAATCCTTTTAAATATTTTTCATAAGATACTTCCAAACCGATAATTCCCTGATTATCACCGCCGGTAAAACCAAGCACCTTTGATGCCAGCGAGTCATAGCGGTACTCTCTTTTATAGTCCTCATCGACGGTAACACCCGCCAATTTGTAATTTCGTATCCGATCCGAAGTTTCCTTATCCACGTTCGATTTAATTTTTTCACGCAGAGAAACCTTCTCCACTTTTTTCCGAACCTCTTTCTCGTCTAGCATCAATTCCTTCGACAAAAGGGTTATCACCCGTTCCGGCTCCTTCATCTGACTGTGGATTACGGATATCGTCGATACGGACCGATTTGCCGCTAATACATTGCCGTGACAGTCCTTGATTTCTCCTCGTTCCGCCTTAATCTTTCGCTCACGCTCATGAAGTTCCTTCGCCTGTACTCCATAATAATCCGCTTTTCCTATCATGAGATAAAAAAGCCTGCCAAGCAGTGTTAAAAGTACAAGCACAAAGAGAAAAAATACCAACCCCATTGACTGACGTTGGTATGTTCGATGTCGGTTTTCCATAAACAAGCTCCCGATTTTCTCATTATTACAGTGTATTGTATGGAGAACTCAGATATGCCCCATCATCATTCCTATTCTTGTTTCGCATCCTGCTTTGTTTGATACGAAGAAGCATATTGTCCCAAAAACGGAAGAACACGTTTCATCACCTTCGACGAAAATTCGGTCGCATAGGTAGAGTGCGCCTGGTCTTTTACATGAGGCTCATCAATAATCACATAATAAGCCACTTCCGGGTCTTCTGCCGGCTCACAGCCAATAAAGGAAACTAAGTACTTCTTTGCCGATACCGGTCGTTTTTCCGCCGTACCGGTCTTTCCGCCAATGGAATATCCTTTTACCTGTGCCGGTGCCGCAGTTCCTTCTTCTACCGTTGATTTTAAGTAACTTCTTAATTTCGAACTGGTATCCTCACTCGTTGTTCGTTTCACAACAACCGGATCAATCGTTTTTACCACATCACCGTTACTGTTCCGAATTTCTTTTACCAAATGCGGCTGATAATAATTTCCGCCATTAATCAGGGATGAAAAACCACTGAGCATCTGAACCATCGTAACCGTCTGCGTCTGTCCAAAACTACTTGTCGCTAATTCTACCGGATTCAATTCTTCTTTCGTGTGAATCAAACCGGAAGTTTCACCCGGCAGATCTACACCGGTGCGCTGTCCAAATCCATACAATTTGTTATACTTACTAAATTTATTTCGTCCCAATCCAAGTCCGATATCCATAAGGGCTGCATTGCAGGATTCCATCAGAGCATGACGCAAATCAAGCATGCCATGTCCATTTCGGTTGCTGCAGTGAATTTCTCTGTCAGCCACTTTCTTTACACCGTTACACTGAAATGTGGATTTTCCGGAGATAATATTTTCATCTAACGCCGCAGCAATTGTAAACGGCTTAAATGTAGAACCCGGCTCATAGGCAGAGCCAACGCAAAAATTCGACCACATAGACAGAAGATTTTCGTTTTTCTCTTTGTCTGTCATCGCTGCAATCTTCTGTTCCGAATACATGGACGCCAGATTCTGTGGGTCATTCAAATCAAATGTGGAGTTGGATGCCATAGCAAGAATTTCTCCATTTTTCGGATTCATGACCATCATCGCAATCGTCTTCGCACCGGTTCCGTTCTTTTGGAAATCCGCAATTTCATCCTCTATAATTTTCTGCACATTGGCATCAATCGTGAGAACAACCGAATTGCCGTCTTTTGCTTCTTTAATGGTTCGCTGTAAATTCATATTGGAATCAAAATAACCATACTCTCTTCCTGTCGTTCCATTCAAGACGGAATTGTACTGTTCTTCCACACCGTAAGTTCCCTGATTATTTGAATTCATAAAACCAATAATACTTGCACCAACGGTTTTCAGCGGATAATTTCTTTTGTACACTTCCTCAAACCAAACGCCCTCTAAACGTTCTTTTTTTATCTGCTTTTTGAACTTGTCCACCTTTTTTGCAGGCAGTTCCTTTAAACCGTCAATATGCTCGTACATCGAGTTTGGCTTTTTCTGAATTACTTCTTCCACAACAGACGATGCCACGCCAAATGTTTTTGCAATTGCATCTACCGTTGCCTGTTTTTTCTTTTCATCTTTGCCAAGTGTCCGTGGCTCTAACACCAAATCATATTTGCGCACGCTGACTGCCAATGTAGTATTGTTACGGTCCTTAACATCACCGCGCTGGTAATTCAACACCGTATTTGTATATGACTGCTGCGAAAGCGCCTCTTTGCGGTAACGGTCTCCATCCTTACTGTTGATGCGGTAAATCTTAAACAACAACACCCCAAAAGTAAACAAACAAACGCAAAAGACGAGAAATACCGTAATACACATTTTTCTGCTAAAACGTTTCGGCTTTCCTCTTCTTCTGCGTCTTCGATAGGAGTATTGTCCTTGATTATACTGTGTAGCCATATCTTACTCTCCATTCCGGTTGTGCTTTTCACAATTATTCTGCCGGAATATCCCCATGAGTGCGAACCTGCGTACTCTTCCGGCTCTCATAAGTATCCATCTGGTTTTCACTTGCTGCCACCATGCCAAGCTGTTTCGTTGCTTTATTATAAATGGCAGTCAAATCAACCGAGTCGTCCAATTCTTTCTCGGCAGTTGCATTTTTCTTTTCCATTTCAACTACTTCACTTTGCAATTTTACCACACTTTTATTCAAATAGGTAGACTGAAATTGCAAACGCAGATAAAAGATACCGGCAGCCATTACAACAAAAAAAGTAAGTGCTGTCAGTAACACAGCAACTTTATCAATTTTTGCCTTCCGTTTTGGTCTTGGTCTGGAGACGGGTCTTGTCTGTCTCCTTCTCTCGTAATCATCCTCCCTGCGCGGCATTACCTCAATGTTCGGTGCCGCACTTCCATATACGTATGGCGTTCTCTGTGTTGCCATGTAACTTCCTCCTAACTTTCTATTTTTCAAACACTCTTAATTTCGCACTTTTTGAGCGTGTATTTCGTTCTAATTCCTCTTCTGATGGAAGAATCGGTTTTCTTGTAACAACTTTTCCTTTTGGTTTCTTTCCACAGACACATACCGGGAAATCCGGCGGGCAGGTACATGGATTTTCCTGCTTCTTAAAGCTTGTCTTTACCATGCGGTCTTCCAATGAATGAAAGGTGATGATGCTAAGTCTTCCTCCATCACAAAGCAAATCAATCATGTCGTCAAGCGCCTGTCTTAACACATCCAATTCGCGGTTGCATTCAATTCGGATTGCCTGAAATGTTCTCTTTGCCGGATGGCTTTTTCCGTTTCTTGCTTTCGCCGGCATAGAAGTGCGTATTAAATCGACTAATTCCAAGGTCGTCTCAATCGGTTTTTCTTTTCTTTGTCTGCAAATATTTCTTGCAATACTTCTTGCAAATCGTTCCTCGCCATATTCTTTGATAATGCGGAAAAGTTCGGATTCCGGGTATTCATTTACAATGTCTTTGGCAGTTACACTCTGCTCTCTATCCATCCGCATATCAAGTGGTGCATCTTCCCGATAAGAAAATCCCCTCTCGGCATTGTCTAATTGATAAGAAGAAACACCTAAGTCTAAAACAATGCCGTTTACTTTTGGTATCGACAACTCCGAAAGCACTTCTTTCATATGTACATAGTTGCTTTTTACAAAGGTGATTTTTTCTTCAAAAGGTGCCAGCCGCACGCGCGCCGCAGCAAGTGCCTCCGCATCCTGGTCGATGCAGATTAAACGCCCCTTGTCTCCTAATCGCTTTGCAATTTCATACGAATGGCCGCCGCCACCGGTTGTACCATCTACATAGATTCCATCCGGACAAATATTCAGACTGTCTATGGTTTCTTCTAACAGAACCGACACATGCTTAAATTCCATAACTGCCTCCTTGCCTGCACCGACTAAAAACTAAGGCCAAACTCTGACATATGTTCGGCAATGTCATCGATGTTGTCATAATCATCATTTTCATCCCAGCGCTCTTTACTCCAAATTTCAATTTTAGAAAGGACGCCGACAAAAACGGTTTCTTTGGCAAGTCCGGCATATTCACGTAATTTTGCCGGTATCAAAGCACGTCCCTGCTTGTCCAGTTCACATGGTGCCGCATTTGCTAAGAAATGTCTCTGAAGCATTCTGGCCTCTTTCGTGCCGGGAAGTTCTTTTAATTTTTCGATGAAACCCTCCCATTCGTTCATTGGATACGCAAACAGACAACCGTCTAATCCAAGCGTCACAACAAAAGACTCCCCTAAGTCTTCTCTTAATTTCGCCGGAATAATCACACGTCCTTTCGCGTCAAGGCCATGCTCATACGTTCCCATAAACATCGTGCTTCACCAACTTCCCATCATGGCTTTGTGAACCTGCCACATAAAGCATAAAATTTACCACTTCGTGACACTTTACTCCACTTCTCACCACTTTTACATTAATAATACACCACTTAGTGGGAATTGGCAAGCCTAATTCCAATTTTTTTCCTGTTTGCACGCAAAAAAAGGCCCCGCTTATCTACTTTATATCGTAGAAAAACAGGACCTTTTTCCTGGTTTTGTTATTTTTCTTTCTTTTTCAACCGTCTCATCCGATAAATCCAGACAACCACGCCAGCCACTACAAGAACCGCCGAAAATACCTGTGATACAGCAATTCCGGTTGTTCCAATCTGTAACTGGTCGGTACGCAGTCCCTCAATCCATGCTCTGCCAAGACCATATCCGATGAGATAAATGAGAAAAATCTCTCCATCGAATTTCTTTTTCTTCGTATAAAGAAGCATTGCCGTCAGTACTAGCACATTCCATGCCGCTTCATACAAGAACGTCGGATGCACCTGAATATAACGAATGCCATCTTGTATGCTGATATGCTCTCTCATCGTAGAAGTAATATTTGCCGATGTGACATCACTCACCTTTAGGCGCATGGCAAACAACGAATCCGTATATTCTCCAAATGCCTCCCGGTTCATAAAATTACCAAACCGTCCGATAATCTGTCCAAGCACCAGTCCCGGCACAGCCGTATCGGCAAACAAAAAGAAACTGTATTTTTTCTTTTTACAATAGACAATTGCAGTAAGTACAGCAGCAATTACACCACCATAAATCGCAAGTCCGCCGCCTCGTGTGTTAAAAATCTGCAATAAATTGTTCTTATAGGCATCCCAGCTAAACGCTACATAATATAAGCGTGCTCCGATAATCGCAAAAATAATTCCCCAAATCGCATAATCGGAGTAAACATCCGGCTCCTGCCCGGTTCTCTTTGCCTGCCATCTCGCCAGCATAAGCCCGGCAAGCATACCACAGGCAATGATAATACCATAAAAAGCAATCGTGAATCCACCGATGGTAATTCCTTTTGGCAAATGTCCAATGGTAATTCCCAAATGTGGAAATGCAATATCTGCCCCTTGACTCATCCCAAATACCCCTCTTTCATTTTATAATCGATTTTATACATTAAAGCGGAACAATACAACATCGCCATCCTGTACAACATACTCTTTTCCTTCGGAGCGCACAAGACCTTTTTCTTTTGCTCCGTTATATCCATTGTACTCTACCAGATTATCATAACTTACCACTTCCGCACGAATGAATCCGCGTTCAAAATCCGTATGAATTTTACCTGCCGCCTGCGGTGCCTTCGTTCCTTCTGTAATCGTCCATGCACGCGTCTCATCCGGACCGGTTGTCAAAAAACTAATCAAACCAAGAATGCGGTAGCTGGCACGAATCAGTTTCTCAAGACCGGACTCAGTAAGTCCCAAATCCTCCAAAAACATCTTCTTCTCATCGTCATCCAGTTCCGCAATCTCCTGCTCAATCTGCGCACAGATAACAAACACTTCTGATTTTTCCTCTTTTGCAAACTCACGCACCTTTGCTACCTGTTCATTGGATGCACCATCGTCTGCCAAATCATCTTCTGATACATTTGCCGCATAAATAACCGGTTTTGCTGTCAAAAGATTATATTCCTTAAACCACTCTTCTTCCTCTTCATCCAAAAGTTCAAAATTCTTTGCCAAATGTCCTTCTTCCAAAAAATCTTTCAAACGCTTCATCATTTCTACTTCTTTGGCAAGTTTCTTATCATTGTTCGCACCGCGTGCTGTCTTGGCAATACGGCGGTCTAAGATTTCAACATCCGAGAAAATAAGTTCCAGATTAATTGTCTCAATATCACGCAGCGGATCAATGCTTCCGTCTACATGAACAATATTCGTATCTTCAAAGCAGCGGACAACATGTACAATGGCATCCACCTCTCGAATATTTGACAAGAACTGGTTTCCTAATCCTTCTCCTTTGGATGCTCCTTTTACCAATCCTGCAATATCTACAAATTCAATAACTGCCGGTACAGTCTTCTTCGACTCATGCATCTTAGTCAATACATCCAGTCTTTCATCCGGCACCGGTACGACTCCGACATTCGGGTCAATGGTACAAAATGGGTAGTTTGCCGATTCCGCTCCTGCTTTTGTTAATGAATTAAATAATGTACTTTTTCCTACGTTGGGAAGCCCCACGATTCCGAGTTTCATGCTATCAAGTTCCTTTCCATTCCTTTTTTCCACATACAAGTTTTCTTACACATAAAGAAAACCAACAAACATCTTATACTATATCATATTAAATTTTCTTTGTCCATAAAGATAAGAATAGGCGATATATCTAAAAAATCACATGGTAATTTTTTTATCCCATACTCTTATTCGACCCCTAATGCCTTAAACACAGCATCCTCTGCACTCTGATACGGAATCAACTGAAATGCACTCATCAGATCCGCAGGAACACTTGCAAAATCAACAAAAGAGGTACTTGGAATCAGCACCTTCTTTGCACCACTATCCAAACACACTTGAAGTGTATTGGCAAGCTCATCCACCTTTATCATCGTACCGCTAATTGTAATATCACCCAGAATTGCCAAATTGCTGACTACCGGCTTTCCCAGTGCAATCGAACAAAGGGCGACTAAAGTAGGAAGTGCCAACTTCTCCGTCATTCCAATCCCCTGCAAATCCTGATAATTGATGATATAATCTTTGGTCGAAGTACTGATGGAACCACTGATACGGTTGCCATTTGCCTTCAAATAATTAAATGCTGTATTCACCGCTTCTTTACACTTAGAATCGCTGCCTAAACCGGTTCGTTCAATCTTGCCATTTCCGGGAAGCATCTGACTTTCCAAACGGAATACTCCAAGCATACCGCTTTTCCCTCTGGATACGGTATAAACCTGTCCCGGATTGCACAGTCCATCCGGTATCAGTTTGCCACCACCCTGCTCCGGAACAGAAACATAATGCTCTGACATATCCTCCAGATCAATATAAGAGAAGTTCACATCATAGAACTCCATACCTCCCAGTTTTTTCAGCTGTTCTTTAACTCGGCGACGCATTTCCAAGGCAATCTGAATAACTTCTTCCAGTTCTTCTTTGGTAAACTCGCCATCCGGGTACATCAATTTCAAATAACCGTCTACCATACGTCGGACCGCAATCGTATCACGTTGGTTCAGGTTTCTTCCCAGCCGGAAATAGTGGTCAAGTGCATCACCGTACTGTTCCTTACGAAGTTCCCGGATAAATTCTGCCAGATAATCACTAATAAAACCATAATCATCGGTAAAATGCTCCGGTCTGAACTTCGGAATTTCCCATCCTGGAAGATAGCAGTGCATGCGATCAAGAAATGCCGTATCCATTCCCATTTCTGACGGAAATGGAGCAAACAAACTTGATGTTTTCAACAAAACATCTACACTCTGATTGATATTCCCCACAAAGACCATGGAAGCTGTAGCAGCCTTTTCTTCTTTGCCACGGGCAAAAGAGCCAGATGCCATATAATCTTTCATAATCTGAATACCATCTTTATCTTTGAACTTAATACCCGCTACTTCATCAAAAGCAACGCAGTCCCACAAGCCAACCAATCCGACCGTCTTACGTCCCATATTGTAAAACAAGTTTGCAACTGTTGTCTGTCCACCGGAAATCAAAATACTGTTTGGAGAAATTTCTTTGTAGAGATGGGACTTACCTGTACTTCTCGGTCCCAGCTCACAAAGATTAAAGTTATTCTCCACTAATGGAATCATCCGAGTCAAAAGCAGCCATTTCTCACGGTATGTAAATTCATCCGGTTCCATGCCGATTGAACGAAGAAGAATATCCAGCCATTCATCTTTCGTAAAGGCCTTTCTTCCCTTCTTCAGCTCGTCAATATCAATGTGCGGCATCTGGATTGGTGTCAGCTTACGGATACTGATTGGTGAAATATCTTTCTGCTTTTTTTGTTTAGAACGAAGTGGATTTCCATCAATATCCTCAATTCCGAAATTATTGTCACCTTCAACCTCATAGTCCAACTGAACAATGCACCAAATACCACCGCAAAGTAAGCGGTCAAACTTTTCCGGGTATTCATCGGCAATCGGTACATTGCCAACTCCCAAATTAGAAAACTCTGCAAAAAAGCAGTCCTTTTTCATATCCAAACGGACTGTCACCATATCAATAATCGTGTGGCTGCCTTTCTTACGCAGCTGTGATAAAATCTTCTGCGATTCATCCGGGCGTACAAAGTTATCGGCAAGAATACGCTTCACATTCTGTACGCCTTTTTCAATAACATTTTCATCATCTGAACTGCAATACTGCCCCAACAGGAACTCAAGAACATAAACCGGAACATTTGCTCCTTCCTTGATTTTCTTTGTCAGATCTTTCCGGACAATCTTACCGTCAAAATTCTGACGAAGCTTGTCCTTTATTTCTTCACGAGTGCTTTCGCCCTCTGTAAATTGCTCCATCTTTCTATCCTCCCGCAATATCAACTAAAAAAATCAAACTCATCTACCGCAAAGGCAATGTCAATCTGGAACGGCTCGCGCTGCGGCATCTGCAATCCCTGTTCATCTGCAATCACCAAATAGTAAGTAGCAGTATTGCTATATTTCAAAGATTTCAGATTAAACTGGCAACGGAAGGTTCTCTCTGCACCATTGTTACTTGTCTTATCCGCAATAATTTTCTGAACATCACTAATCAGCTTGCCATTTTCATCCGTAAAGTATACCTGATAGCTAGCTGCTTCACGGTTTGCACTGACTTCATCCTTCTGATAGAAATTCAGTGAGAAAATCATATTACTGATTTTACGGTTTGCGGACAACAAATTGACAGTTACCGGCTTGGTATCATATTTCTGTTTATTACGCCTATATTCCATAGAATCATTGCGGAGATAATGGTACTCAATTACCGGGACAACTATTTCCTGCAAGCTGATACCGCCATGCACAAAGTTCATTCCTCCACCATTCATCTTAATTCGGATACTTCCTCTAGGTGCAAATCCATCAAACTCCGTGTTACCGCCCAGAAACTTCACAGGCAATAGATAGTTCGGCTGTGCGCCTTTCTGCATGATCGCATAGCGTCTGCCATATTCCACATCCATACCGTTAAAGTTAGTCTTGTCCGCTTTATCATCCTCAGTCAGCGGACTGTATGTATAAAGGAATCCATGATCGGCCGTAATCAGAATATTCGTGCCGCCAAATTCATTTACAATAATTCGCACAAGGTTCTTCAATTCTGAAATTGCCTTATCACAAGCAGAGAAAACAGCGGTATCAGAAGTATGGCTGGCTTCATCAATGGTATCGTGATAAATATAAACCACATCCATACCTTTCACCAAGGCACTCCGTTCTGCTCTCTTCATAGCAATAATGTCATTGTATTTTAATGCCACACTTGCCGGATCTTCTGATTTCAGAACCTTATCCCGGTAAGTGCTTGCCGTAGACTGACCATCTGCCAAAACTGTCAAAATATCATTCCGAACCTCTACTGTCAGTTCTTTGTGCGGCAGCAATGCTGCCATACCGAACTTTGTGATAGAAGGAAAGACGCTCTGCATACTGCTAATGGAAACCTTGCTCTGTGTTTCTCTCTGAAGCTGGTCTGCCATCGCAGCTGCCACTTCATACCGCATCGCATCCGAAATAATCACAAATATCTTAGTATCCGAAGTTTTAATACGGGAACGATAAAATTCTTCCTGCTGCGGCACTTCCAAAACCTTACCATAAGTTGCCATTTCATCTGCACACACATCCGACCAGTTATTCCCCAACTCACCTAAGAACCAATGAGTATAGAGCCCTTCCACTTTATCGACAACGTGCTTGAATAAATCATCCAGCAGAATATTGGAAGTCTCCAGACTCTTTTGGAAACTCAGATGGAACAAACGGTAATAGGTATCCATCTGATAGTAACTTTCCGTATACTCTTTCCAGATGTCTTTTGCTTCTGCAGTGTGAAATCCAGCAGAATGTTCCTTAAAAAAACTCTGCATATTCGCCACTTGTAAAATACCGTCATAGAAATTCTCAAACGACTCATACCATACACAAGTTCTGCGTTTTTCGACCGTAGAAGTTATGGTATCTACATCAATGATCTGGTCACTAATCTCCGTCATAAGCTTGATCAGAATCACTTCGTTGATACACGGGAAACACTCGGTTCCTGCCAGATCATCCACAGACAACTTTTCAAAACGCTGATGGAGATGTGCTTCCGCCTCAACATACCGTGCCACATCGTATAGCTGCCCCACATCCTCACTATGAAGCCATTCAGAAATAAAATCATAACAATATGCCTGATGCGGCATGGAAATAAAGCTGTCCAATCCAGCAAGATACTCCTGTTGCATGGTACGGGTAGCAGCGGTCAACAGTAAATGAATCGCCAGCCGGCCAAGATCAGGTTCTTCCTCAGCAAATCCACTTCCCTGACGAACCATCGCCCAGAAAGCACTGTCTGCATGATATTTTATGAAATCCTGATAAATGGTATTGTTGTTCAAATCCAATCCTGCACGGAACGTACTGCGAATAATCATATCCGGCTGTGCATCTTTCAATCCACATATTGCTGCCATAACAGCCATGTGTAACTGCGCTGGGGTTGCCGGCACCTTATTCTGTGTGCCAACTTTCAAGCGACGATCTTTTGCATTGAAATAGGCACGATAATTCTTGATCTGCTTCCGCATGGCCGGATTCGATACAAGCCCCATCTCATCCATCCAAATGGAAATCAAATCTGCCCGGAACTCTTCACTGTAAAGTTCCACATCTAGAAGCCAGTTATCATCTGGGCGGTTATATGCTAACGGACTGTAAACCAGATAGTTTGTGGTCAGATCGTCTACTGAAAGCAGTTTCTTAACAGAAAATGCGTTATTACCCGTCAGAGCAATTACCTTTGCATTTTCTAAAACCACTTCGTCCAACTTATCCTCAAATTCTTTATCTTCATCATACCAAAAGATAATACGACGCTGATAAAACTCCGGCAGAGGTGCAGAAAATCTGCGATTCAAGTCCTGTATTACTTTGTCTGTGTCCATGCTGCATTATCTCCTTTTCGTATTTTTTTCATAAATTGTGCTTCGTGCTGCACCTTCTTTTTTCAAATAACTTTCCCTAACCATATTTAATAAAACAGCTCTGGCTCTACGAGGTTTGACCTCTAAAAGCTCTGCCGTCTCAGCAGCAGTAATAGAGCCATTTTCCGATACATATTTGTAAATTTGTTGTTCCTGTTCATTATCCGGCATTTTATCAATGGTATCTGGCACTTCATTGTCACTATCCGGCATTTTATCAATGGTATTCGGCACTTTAATGGCGTTATTGAGGTCATTGAGATCAACAGTGCCGCCAACCTGACGTTCAATCAATATCCCCCAGGAACGCAGCTGCTGTCTGCCCTCCGAAACTTCTACCACAATAACGGTTTTACCCTCAACCGTCTGTAAAGTAATATCCGGGATGATTGCCGGTTCACAACTGTCTAATACGGCATTGGCAATGGCATCCATTTTTTTGAACACATCTTCCTTGTCAAAACCAATGACTTCTCTGGTTTTATCAGCAATTCCGAAAATGATCTTACCTCCGGTTCCATTGGCAAAGGCAACCACAGACTTCATATATTTGATACTTTTCTCCGGCAGGTTTTCCTTGAATTTTACATTCTTTGATTCTCCAGCAAGAATTTCTTCTATGGTCATTGTAACACCTCGCTCTCTTTGGCAGCATTCGCCACCCAATTATTTTAAGTCACTTTCTGTTTCCGAAGAATCCGCTTTTTCTACTATTGCTGATAACGCTGATTTAGCAGAAATGATTGCTGTAATACCACTAATATCACCAATATCCAATTCGATATGATCTATATTTTCATCACCTGGCGTAAATACAAATCTTACTTCCTGCTGATAGGTATACGAATCACGTTTCCAAAAAGCAATATTCCACATTCCTGCAAGTAATGAAATTAACATATTCCCTCCATCAATAGTTGGATCATAGTATTGAACTGGCTCGAAATAAACTTTATAACCAGCTTTTTCAGCCGCTACTTTTACTCTACGAATAAATTCATCATGATCTAAAACTATCAATGCCGTATCACCAAATGAAAGCATTTTTTCTTTTTGTTTATCTGTAAACCTAAATTTTTCTTCTGTTGGTTTTACTCCAAACATACAGAAAACGAAATCGTTTGATTCAGATGTTTTTAGCAAATCATCATTAACTGCAACTGTTTCTCCAGTATCAGGAAAATAAATCGTAGCTTCGTTAATATGAATCATAGCTTCATATTTATCTCCAACTTCACAATCTCCAGTTTCTTCTTCTCTTTTACGATAATATCCAAGGGTTTTCGCATAAATCTTCCCTGATTGCAAACTTTTAATTTTATCTGCATCTTGGAATTTTATTAATGGCATCCCTTTTGCTTGAAAATGAAGTTTTTTTCCCATTGAATCCTTCCTTTCGTCGTTAATTGATATATCTTCCTGCCTGCATATGAAATTCAACAAATCAAACTAATTTAACTTTTCAACTCATCATAAAACCCCTTATAATCAGGATATTTTTCTTGCATCTGTATATAATCTTTTATTTCCTCGATGCTTAAAATATTTTGCGGCGGAACATCTCCCACTGTCATTCCTGTAAATTCAAATTCATAACCAAAGCCAAAAATATCTTTCGTTATATTGTATTTGACTATTTCAGCAATTAAACGATTGCGATATATCTCATGAATATCACCTAATTTAATCTTAAATGTTATTACAGAGGGTCTTCCCATAATCCATAAACGTTTATAAGGTTCTTTTCTATACAATTTTCTGTCAACCGCCTCCAAAGACCATCGCAAAATTTCGCCACCTAAATTAATAGCAAAATGGTTTAATTGATCGTCCTTATATACTTGACTTTTATCAACAAAAAAATGTACCGATTTTGTTCTGGATTGTTTATCACGATTCCACAAAAAATATACATGTGAAAAAACTTCCTCTATCTTACCATTATCTAAGCCTATATCAACAAGGAGTTTTCGCAATCGTTTCTCTCCAGCATTATTTTTCCCTCCCGCAGTCACAAGACCATGTTTCCAAAATTCATTTTCATCTAAAATACGTGTACAATGGCATACTGCAATTTCTATGTCCATATTATCTTTAACAAAATCAGTAACCAACTTCGATTCACCGATTCTAATATCTTGTAACTGGTGTTCAATTTGCCACCATTCTTCAATACTATCTGTATTTACTCTTCTTAAAATCATCTTTTCAAATTCAGTTCCCCAATTTTTCAATTCTTTTGGGAACGTATTCGGATTGTCAAAATCAATCATTTTGTTGCACCTCATCACGAATAAATATCAAACTTAAATTTCAGTTATTGGCAATTTCCCAAAACCTCCTCTGCATATTCCTGTTCCAGTTCCTCTGCCAGATACGCATCGCTCATACAGTGCATATCAGAAACGCCATCACGGATCAGCTGATAGACCTGGGAATGATAAAAGAAATCCAATGCCGCATTCAGTGAAATCCCCTGCTGTTTAGCAAAGCATTCGATAACACGGCTATATTTTTTCTGAAGCAAAATCGGATTTGCTGTCATAGTGTTTCACTCCCTTCAAAATGCAACAGAGACAGTGCTTGCTCTGTGCGGAAACATATTTGCAGATTCGGCTTTTCATAACGCAGGCGGTTGATGGCTTCTGTTTTATCAATCAGACCGTCAAAGAACAGCTCCACGGTATTGAACACTTTATCATTGGCAACACCGCCTACAACAAGGTCGTAATCTGTCGAATCTTTTCCACTGCGGCAATTCAGAATGAAATCCAGCCATTCTTCGGAATAGGAATCGAATTTCAACGTTTTCAATTCAGATTCTCGGCTTTCATCATATTCATATAGGGAGATAATACCGTCTTTCCCACGGCGTTTGAACTTGCCGCACCACTTCGCTGCCTGTTCATACAGCGGCGTGACATAGAAGCCACGCCCGAAGTCTACATTGAGGCGGGAATGAACCAAATCCGGCTTCGCAATCTCTAAGAAAGAGCCATGATAGATAATCATACTTCCACACCCCTTTCTTTCATCACATCAAGGAGGTCATCAACGATATATTCCCGGCTCTGGGTATGCAGCACTTCATATTCCGGCACAATGTAACTGTTCAGAATATCGCTTTGTTCGGTAAATGCCTGATAAACACGTTCTGCATCCACGCCCAGCTTTGCCGCCACATTTTCAATACAAAATACAGCAAACTCCAGTTCGCTGGAATTTTTAATTTTTACATCCGTCATCATACGCAAGACCTCCTTTTACGATAATTTTGAAGAATTATCTGTTAAAAGCAAATAAAAAGCCGATGGATAAATCCCCTCTCTTAAAGCAATTCTGCTAATCATTCTGAACTGTTTAATAAGTTCTTCTTCACTTTGGGATGTTTCCTGAATTTTCATCAAGTTCATAGCTTCTTTGCATAATGGAATCGCCATGTATTCAGGAATTGAATTTGCTTCTTCCTCGATTTCTTCTTTTGTAATCGGATCAAGGGATAATGCATTAAAAAGTTCAAAAAACTTATCAGCTTCAGCAGAATTAGGATACTTTTTACCACAATTATATTGTGGTGGATTCGCATCTAATGCCTTCCACAGTTGCTTAATATCCACAAATTCATACGGTTTTGTCAATGGCAATTTTTTTGGCGGCTCACCATACGAATAGAAAATAACCTTATCCAACGAACTTTTTTCTATACAAGCAAATATATGACTATCATTCTGTGGCGAAAGTCCTATAATATGCAACTCACCTGAAAGAGTTTCAAGTTCCCCAAAATGATAATTCGTGGCAATTTTCAATTCTGGATGTTCAATAAAAATATCTATAATTTGAGCATTTTCTGCTTTTTCTAATTCTACACACTCTCTCACTATCTCAAATTCAGCAAAGTCTGTGTCATATAATTGCTTTAATCTTTGAAGCATTTCAATTGCTTTCACCTTATCCTGTGCTTCTTTATATTTATTCTGTCCACTAAAATTAAGTAATGCATTACAATAACATTGTGGATAATCAGAATTCATAACGATTCCTCCTTTTTGCTTATTCAAAAATCCCTGGACTGTTTCAGGATTTTCGGAATCTGCAAGAACGGAATAATCACCATGTAGATGATAAATTGTTTTATTAATCAGCCTTTCAATATTATTGTCATAATTCAATGTAAATATTGAATCAAACGATTTAAAAAAACGTTTAACGGGTTTCTTCATTTTTTGATAAATCTCCTGAATTTTACCATCATTATAGATAGCATCCAAGATCATCCATTCAAATCCTTGTTTTGACGCTTTCCACATATCGTTCAAATCTGGATTATCCCAGAAGAACAAGCGAAGTAACAAAAACCAATCTTCCAAAGGAATCTCATAGTAATGCTCAAATTCTCTGCGTTCTGCATTTTGTACTTTAAACTCCATCACGGCTTTTTTCACTTCGTGGTCAGTATAAACTTTATCATATTTTCCATTAAGCACAGCATTTGCCATAGGAAGAAGTCCTCGAAATATTTGTTCGATTTCACTTCCTGATAGCGTGCCATCAAAAAGACTATTATACTTATCACACTGTGCATTAAATATAATTCTTGACATGATAAACCTATTTGAATAGGCCTTTCCTCCAAATTGAATATTTATTCCATTCCCTAGGAGAACTGATTTCATTTTCTCTCGTTTGATAATTATCACTCCCTTACTTTATTTTAGCCAAAACATCCTGGAAAATTGCATAATTCTTCTTCACACCATCATCCAAATCAATAGAAATCATCTGATCTGCAAGATGATGAATCTTTTCCTCATAATTTCTAAGCTCAGTGTCCTGCGCCTGCAGTTTAGCCAACTTTTTGTTCAGCTTCACACGCTCACCAGTGGAAGCATTGGCAATACGCTGTTCCAGATTGACAATGGCAGTGCGATAACGAGCCTGCTGTTCATGCACATAATCTGTACGGATACGGGCTATAGTGTCCGACTGGTAGCGGTGCATATAAATCAGAGCCTTAAAACCGTTCTTCTTGCCACTGTCAAACAGCCAGTAAATCGGACGTTTCTGATAAATTTTACAATGATCTTTATAAAAATCATTCAAAAAATAGTTCCGAATCACATCTTTTGGCTGACCTTTACTTCCCAGTGCATCGGCAATAAATTTCAAGTTCTCATCCAGCGTGTCTGCACCGTAAACAATTTTTACGAACTCCACGAACAGACCAACAATATCATCCTCAAAGTATTCATCGTCACAGATTGGGATAATGTTATCCTCATCTGCCGCAAAAGAAGCATACTTATTGGCATCCCATTCGCCACCTGCATAAACAAGACCATCCACATCCAGAGAGTAGCGACCAAACATACAGCCAACCGCATAGGAAATAAAAGAGCGAATATCTCTGCCAAGATCAGCCTTGCGGACAGTAACGTCCTTGTCCTCAACTTCTGGTGTCAGCTCATCCTGCAAGCCATAAATATCAATAAAAATACGGTTCAGTTCTTCCTCGTTGGCTTTCAGCTGTTTGAAGCGTTCATTACATTCAGCCTGCCACTGGGCAAAGGCTTCGGCAATGGTTGGAACTTTTCGGAGCAACGGATGGTGCTGGAAATCCCATGAGGTTTCAAAGGCATCCCAATCTATTTTTGAAATTCCAATGCACTTTGACGCACAATTAGATGCTTTTTCGGAAAATCCGTAGTATGGAATTCTCAATGTATCATTAACATTTTGATTCAAAGTTGGGTTAATTATTTTTGATATATATTTTGCAACTTTCGTGTTTAAAAAAGCCAATACAGACATATCGCAAGTAAAAGAGCTCGTAAATACCGTTGGCGATGCAGAACTAAACATAAATTGCTTTGGCTTTATTCTATAACTATTATCCCCAGATGTAATTGCTCCCCATGTTAGTCCTTCTTTAAACCAAAATATTTCCTTGCATAATCCACCATGATTACCATAAAATTCACGTGCTTTTTCTGACCAGTCTACCACATCCAGATAATCCCCATACCATTTTCGATACTCACCTCCATTAGTATACGGAATCCATCTATCACCAATTTCATAAACTTCCCACCAGTTTCTAACATACAAGTTATTATCATGTGTTTTAATTCTTCCACCAGACCGCAACATTGATGACAGATTTTGAAACTCAAACATTTTAAAATTTTTAACCCAATACGCCATTGGATTCCCTGGAATTTCTGAGAAATTATCTGCATTTTGTGCATAATAAAATCCGCAATCATGATTTTCGATTGCTTCGAGCGTTTTCTGCTGCTGTACTTCCATACCACCACGGAAATCTACTAAACGCAAATAGCATCCTTTTTTCTGTACATGGCGATTTTGGAAAGCAAACGTACATACCGGAACCGTTGCTTCCTCAAAAGCAGAATATTCAAACTGAATCAATGTTTCTATGGTTGCTTGGTTATACAAGTAATTACGCATTTTCTCATAACTTTGAATAAACAACCAAACATAAGGTGTAAAGAATCCGCAGTAACCACTCTGTTTTGTCATTTGAGAAGCATGAATGACAAACGCAGAAAAGAAATCGCTCTTATAATTTGCGTAGTTATTTTTAATAAACTCATTCAGCTTCGGATTCATATTAGAAGCACCCATATATGGCGGATTCGTCGCTACCGCATCATATTTCTGTGCCATTGCTTCTGCCACCTGCACCAACGGCAGTAATTCTCTCAATGCCGTATCACGGGACATATTTATATCTTCCTTAATTTCTGCAAAACGGTCGTACAGAACAGACCAATCCTGCGGTGTGACAGTCAGAATCGAACCATATTCCTTTGCATCATGCAGTTCACTGATAATGGTATCCATAGCGGCTGTGAGCTTCGCATCGCCATTACAGAAATAGTCCACGGCAAATTTATCTACATGATTGCTCTCCACGATAGCATAAACATGGGGCTGAATACCACGGCTGAAGAAGCGGCGGTCATACTGACGGGCTTTCATCATTACTGCAAAATAAGCCAGCTGTGCCGCACGATCATCAATATCCAGTCCGTAAAGATTATTCTCCACAATGCTTGCCACCGCTTCACGGGTAGTATAACCGTAAGATTCATAAATCTTCATCAGCACATCAAACATATATGCAAGAATATGTCCAGAACCGGAGCATGGATCAATGACTTTTAGCTGATCCGGTGTCAGTGCGGCGTATTCCTTGCGAATCTCAGCCAACTGTACCTGTACTTCCGGCTCCTGCTCGGCTTCTTCCAGATAGTAGTGCCATTTGGTATCTTCCGGGTCACGGTTTCCGGCAGCATAGGCAGACTGTTCTTCCTCAGTCGGAAGAAGCTGCTCTTTCACATCTGGGTGTCCCTCCAGCCATAAACGCCCAAGGCTGTTCTCTACCATATAACGAACAATCCAGTCTGGTGTGAAAAGCTGGGTTGCTGCAGGGATGTTTTCTTTTGTGATTTTTACATTCTTTTTCAGTGCTGCGAAAACATCATCCTTTTTCTCGCTGTTATAATACTGATACAGCCAGCCGATGATCTGGACAGCATCCTTCCAGTCATCCTCCGGTATCAGCTCAATCATCTGTTGAATGACACTTCCTTCACGGAGCAGGTTGTCCGGCAGAAGAAGCTCCGTGTAGTCCGCAATCTTCTGGAACATTCCCGGCAGAATCTTATTCAGAGCGTTACACTGCACGATCAGCAAATATTTATACAGTTCTTCGGTCTTTTCGGCTTCTTTCAGCGCATAGACCTTTTCCATATCCAATCCATCCAAATCCAGATGAATGGCTTCTGTTATAATCTGCGGCTTAAAGTTGTTTTCCTCGTCCGTGAATACACGCACATGGGAAGGAATGTAGCCGTTGACTTCCATAAATCGTAGAGCAGAGAAGCGGTTGAACCAAGTGTAGGCAACCTCCTCCATGACCTGTTTATATCCTTTATCGTTAATCTCGGCAATCAAAGCCTGACGTTGTTTCTTTTCATCAGCAGTGAGGACTTTGCCGCCAACGCTGCCCGCATTGGCATCCTCAATGTTGTCCTCTGTGATACCGTATTCCACACCTTTCAGGGAAACACGGGTGATCAGCTCTGTTCTTGCCCAGACTGCAAATTTTTTAATCGCATTCTTATCCATAAACTTCTCACCTCTAAATATCTTTAAACATGTCATCAATTTCTTGTTTTGTAATAAAAGTATCTACACCCTCTAATTCATCATATGAAACGTTAATATCTTTTGCATAAATTCTTTTTGCACAGAAATAACTAAAATAATATTCCAACACAAGTAATATAACTGTAGCCACAATTACTTTCACTAATACCAACTCAATTTGAACATCTGCAGTTGGACTAAAAACTGCAAATAAATAGCCTATAACTAGATCTACAAATGCTACAATATTCAAATATATTTTGTGTGCACTTTCTTGTAGCTTTTCTTTTGGTATTTTGCAATTATTATTCTCATCACGTTCAACTACATTACTTCCTGGAAAACAATTACCGATTACCGATTTTTTTCCACTTTTTATACAATTTAAAAGCAATAGTAATGCCCCCGACAATTGAAATACTAACATACTAATAAACATTATATACCTATCTCCTTAATTCAGCTTGATCTCGTCGCAATTCTTCAGCAACTGTTTCAGCTGAGAACGAATCTTTTCTACATAATCATCAATGTCCGCATCCGTCTGTAAAGTCTTTGCCTGGAATACAACCTGCCGGTTATAGGCACGGACAACCTTTTTCTTTGCCGGAGCAGCTTCTTTCCCCGGCTGTGTTGGCTGTACTGGCGGCTTCGGTGCAGGCGGAGCCAGAACAGACTCGATATTGCTGACGGTATCATCCTTATACTGGCACATTGGCAGGAACATAGCATCCAAAAGGGCAAGGCTTTTTAATTCTGCGATTTTCTCCTTGCACTGGCTGAAATATCGGTCTGATTTTTCAATCAGATGGGATGCCTTGGAATCACCGTTTGCGGCAGTATGAGTTGCTTCCATACATTGACGAACCGTTTCCAGAACCTCGGCACGTTTTTCTTCCAGCATCTTGTCATGGGCGGTACGAACCGTATCCATCAACGGATTCAGTTCACGAATCCGGTTATAGTTAAACTTGCTTCCGGTCTGAACCATCGTAATCAAACGAATGGTATTCAGTGCCTTATGTGCTTCCTCATTTTCTGCAATTCGGTCAAGATCGTCGTGCAGAGATTTTTCAAACTGCACTGCCTGGTCGAATACTGTTACCTGGGTCTTGAAGAAATTTTCAATGCCGTTGCTCATGGCTTCTTTATTATCAAACAACTCATCTTCTTTTTTCAGCACACGCTCAATCAAGGCAATGTTATCCTTCTTCTGTGAAAGTACATCGTCCATCAGATGAATAGCTTTCTGAACCAATACACGATCCGGATATTTGTGTCCATCATAGCGATCATCTAGAGAAGCATAATAATCACGCTGTTCTGTGAACTTCTCAGTCACAAAACGAATCAGACCATCTTCATCATTCGGCACATCCATGATATCGAAATATTCACGAAGCATGGCTTTTACATCACGCATCATCGTAGCTGAAATAGTTTTTCGCTTGCTGATAGAAGTCTTTCCGATCTCACTCTTTTTTCGAAGCATATCCGGCAGTTTCGGGTCATCAGGCTGAATGGTATTGCCTGCATACTTAATCGTTACTTTCTGAGAATAAATTAACTGTGCCGCAACAGCAGCAATGTCAATTTCTTTCCAGCCATACGGAATTGCACTATATTTACTCTGAACATCTGCCATAGAAGTCGGCAGTTTCTTTGCATCCTGCATTTCCAAATATTCTTCCATAGCAGAAACTGCATCACGATTTAGTTCCACACCTGGAAGCAATGATACTGCCCCAGTCAAAATGGCAATAATGTCTGCATCACTGTCTGCATTTTCTGTGATCAGGTCGAGTTTGCTATAAACGTGCGCAACCAGATATTCAAGAGACTGTTCAATCCTGCTCTTGGCATTTCCCGTTTTAATTTCCAAATGTTCACCATCTACATAGAACTGTGCTCCTTCGATAGCATTTTGCAATTCAGCCATAGCACTCAACTCATATTTTCCAGCCTCATCTTGCTGGTCACCGATGATTTTCTGCACACTCTTAGGAAGCTGGCTTACATTCCGTTGCTTTACATACTTGCGAATTTTCATGGCGGATTCCAAAGATTCATAGTAAGGAGTATCAGCCAGAACAACAATTGCTTCTTTTCCTTTAGATTTTGCCATCAAACGAAAATCTGTTTTCTCGACAGCATCTGCTGCAACCGTCAAAAAGCGTAAACACATGCCACCTGTAGCTGCCCCAACTGTAATACCATCTACCATCTGGTCAAATGCAAAATCATATTTTCCATAACGAAACTTTTTAGTTGTGAAAATATCACCATAAATCATTTGAGCAATACGCTCTACAATAGAAGCCGTATCCACATTAGTATCTCTGATTTCACGCTGAATGTCCTGTTCTTCATCAGTCAAGAAATTATAAGTGTCGCCTGTTCTGCCAATATAGTTCTGGCTCATCAAACGGTCAAGGCAGCCCCGGACAGCTTCACGCATGATAATCTTATCGACTCGAATATCGTCCGCCATAAGGATAACGATATTGTCCAGATTTGATGGAATATCATCAATATACCGAATCAGATACAAAAGTTTCAGCACATCCACATCCTGCTGTTCAATACCATCGCCGCTATCGGCAGCTTTCTGGCAACGCTCAATCACTCGTCGGATCGAACCATCAAGGAAAGTATGTACAGTATCATAAAAACGGAAAAACGGAACAAGTGCATACTCGTCTTTCTCCTGAATTTTCTGTACAGCTTCCTGAAAACCGGAGAGCATAGAACGCTCACCACCGGACAGGTGCTTACCAGAATTTCCATGTTTACGGATTTCGGCAAATACTTTCTGCATAATGATGAACTGGTACGGCACGAACGGGAAATTCTCAGTAAACTCTCTCGGACCGGAATAACCTTTAATATCCAGAATCGAACCGCTAAAGCTGAACAGGTTACGCAGAACAGAGTCATTCTGAACATAAACACCTTCCAGTTCTTTAGCTGCTTCCGATTTCTTTTTCAAGATACGTTTCTGAATAACTTCATCCACGGAGGAAGAAGATAAACTCAATCTTGTCTTAAAACGAGCCTGGATACGGGAAAACTCATCAGCACGAACTTTGATAATTTCATCAATGGCTTCCTGTCCCGTACAAATCACCCAAATCTTTCCTTCACACTCACTTCCGATCTTCTCGGTCAACGACTGGAGATTCAAAAGCATATCGGTATCAGTGCCGACATACTGACCAACCTCGTCAATCATAAACAACAGACGGAAGTTCGATGGCTTTGTATCCACATAGGCTTTCATGTCTTCCACAAGTTGCGCGATAGAAATTTCTGTTGTAGTTTTATCATTAAACCATGCCTTTGCATCATCCTCGCTCATATCCAAAACTTCCATCAGTGTCGGGATAATAAACTTTCCATTAAAAGCAAAGGCACGGCGCATTTCCAGCCATGACTTACCTTTCTTTTCTTCAAAAATCCTGTGAAATTCCTCAGTCTTTCCCTGTTGGTCAATATAACGCTCCATCATGGCAACTTTCAGATTTTCACCGTAAAAACCCAAATGGTTATAAAACATCTTTGCAAAAACACGAAGAACCGCTGTCTTATCCTTATTACTGAATCCCTCAATATCAATATTGAACAGAATTGTCTCAGTCGGTCCCTTTGTGGCACGGTCAATCAGCATAAAGGTTGCCGGATCATCCTCAAACTTTTTACGGAAACGCTCTACACTGCGGATGCCTTTTACCTCTTTATTTTCCAGAAGGTAAGAAAGCATTTTCAGAAAGTGAGATTTACCACTTCCAAAGAAACCGGAAATCCAAACACCCATATCGGCGGTCGGCTGGTCAAAGGCATCTCCATAATAGTTGAAGAAAGTAATGAAGTGTTTCTTCAATTCTCTGGTGATGACATATTCATTTAATTCCTGCTCGATTACATCATCAGCAGCCTGGTCAACTTTAATAACACCATTGATTTTGCGGTTGATGTCATCCGCAAACATATCTCGAATCATCATGGCTTTATCCCCCTTAATCTATGACGTTGAATGCCCGGTAATAATCATTTGGTGTCAGACGATTGAACAGTTTTACATGACGACCATCAAACTCACCCGGATACATAACCAAAATCGGAACATCCGAAAAATACGGTTGCAAGGCTTCCAGTAAAGTATGGACTCTCATAAACGGGAACACCTCGCCTACACCTGTCAGCATCAGCACATCCCCCGGTTCGTGCGGCTCATACTGGATTTTATCAATGAACTCCCCATTGCCAATTGCGGAGTTAAGCTGCTCCAGAAGATAAGCACTTCCGTCAGCTTTCTCCATATCGGGAATCGCATCTGTGATGTCCATATCATCGCAGATAGAGAGAAATGTTTTATATAAATTGCAAATGATCAAATGGCACTCTAAGGACTGATCGGTTTCCAGCTGATTCACAAAATGCCGGACAACCATTTCGTTCTCCGGTTCATAACAGAAGATTCTGATATTCACCTCATTGCTGAGTCCCTTGCCTTCCAGGAACTCCGGTTCCTGAATCAATGCCCGAACTTTGTCCAGGCGTTCTTTTATGTCACTCATCAGACCACCTCCTATGAAAAGCAATTAAACGCCGGCAATATCGCCGCGTCGCCATTGCCTCTGATGGCATTTTCCAAAACAGGATGCAGCCATACTGGATTCAAATGATCTGCCTTCAAATTGTCGAGATATTCTGTTTCGACAAGTACTCTGGCAATAATCTGTTTTAACTTTGTTATTGTAGTATCGCTCCATGAAGCTACGGTATCATTCTGCTCCTGTAAACGCATAAAAAACGTATTCAACTCTATCTTACCAAAAGACATATCCCTTAATCGGTACTTCTCTCCAATAACTGTCAGCATAAATTCCCAAACCAGTCGACTCTGCTTCATCAATGCATACAAACAAATCTGCTTTGAGACATCTGTCGGCTGTGTGGCAATTGCAGAAACCAGAGAATCGTCTTCCAGCGCATGAAGCCGTTTAATACAGGCTTTTGCCATACGTGTGATGGATTTCTCCGTTGGATACTGGAAAAGATTCTGCTCTACAATTTCCTTTATAACCATTTCGTCTGATTTCTTTTCCTCCATTAACCTTGCAGTAGAGCGCATTTCATAAAAAAGAAATGCTTCCCGAGTTAAAGATGCAACATACGGATATAAATTATCCATTTTCTACACCTCCTGCTTGTCTTTCCTGTCAGGAACAAACTCCATAATGTCGCCAACGTCACAGTTTAAAGCAGCACATATCTTTGACAAGATTTCTGTACTTACATTTTCATCCTTTGACAGTCTTGACATCGTAGTAGTACTAACACCTGTCATTGTTCGCAAATCTTTCTTCAACATATCTTTATCAATTAATAATTTCCACAGTTTTTTATAACTAACAGACATAATTTCAGTCTCCTTCCAGGCGAATTACATACTTCCAAAAACTATAGTTAAAATAATATTTTTATCAAACACAAATATAATATAAATTATATCATTTATATTCGTTATACACAATATATTTTCACAAAAAACAAATCAAAAATGCGAAATATCGCATTTTAACTCACGAAACGCTTCTTATGTCCTTTATAATTCACCGCAATTGGTCATACAAGATAAATATCTTTTCCGGACTGGACTTTGACATGGGAAATGTAAGCCTCATGATTTTTCCCCTTATAAAATAGTGTATAAAACTGCGGAAACTCAAGTAGTATATCCATTGACAGCATAGCAAAACTTGTGCATAATTTTGTTATGGAGTAAGGAGGTATTTTTATGCCAACAATTAAATCAAGTGATGATTTACGGAATAATTACAATGAAATTTCTACATTTTGTCATAATTATCCTGAACCAGTTTTCGACAGGGATTTTCCCTCATTTAAGGAACCTGTTTTTATGCAGGTTCCTTTTGTTCATGCCGTATAACCCCAAAGGTTATATGTCCTATTTTTCGTCATTTTCATTCAGCAAATCCTTCATGCTCTTAACACTGATTGCCAAGGTTGATGTATTATGCAAAAGTGCTGACGTTGCCGGCTGCATAACACCACCAATCCCGCACAAAATCAATCCGGTATTAAAACCGACAATCTGTCGGTAATTTCCATGAATCCGCTTTACTAACGCATTGCTTAACCGTTTTAAGGTAACTAATTCTTCCAGATTGTCGCCTGCAATGGTAATGTCAGCAATCTCCCGTGCCATCTCTGCACCATCGCAAATTGCAATTCCGACATCAGCCGCTGAAAGTGCCGGCGAATCATTTACACCGTCTCCAATCATGATAACTTTACGTCCTGCCTGATGTTCTTTTTCCACATACGACGCTTTGTCTTCCGGAAGTACTTCCGAATAATACTCATCAACGCCAACTTTAGCCGCAACCACTTTCGCAGCCCGCTCGCTGTCTCCTGTCATCATAACAATTTTAGAAAGCCCGCACTTGCGAAGCATGGAAACAACCCGCGGTGCCTCCTCGCGGATTGGATCCGTAATCGCAATAACAGCAGCTAAAACGCCATCAATTGCCAGATACAAATGCGAACATTCACCCGAAAGGGATTCAAACAATTCTTCCTTGCCCTGTGGAATCACACATTGTTCATCTTCAAATACAAAATGATAACTTCCGATGATTACTTTCTTGTCCTGAATCCGCGAAGAAATACCATGTGCTACGATATATTCCACTTTGGAATGATTTTCTTCGTGAACAAGTCCTTTGTCCATCGCCGCGCGTACAACAGCTTTTGCCATCGAATGAGGAAAATGTTCCTCTAAGCATGCGGCAATTCTTAAAAGTTCATCCGGTTCTTCATCACAGAACGAAATCACATCGGATACAACCGGCTGTGCTTTTGTAATCGTTCCTGTCTTATCAAACACAATTGTATCTGCCTCTGCTATTGCCTCTAAGAACTTTCCACCTTTGACGGTAATGCCATGTGACTGAGCTTCGCGCATCGCCGACAAAACAGAAATTGGCATAGATAATTTCAGCGCACAGGAAAAATCCACCATCAGTACAGAAAGTGCTTTGGTAACATTTCTCGTCAAAAGATAAACAAGACCGGTTCCTGCCAATGTATACGGAACCAAACGGTCTGCCAGATGCTCTGCCCGACTTTCTACCGCTGACTTTAGTTTTTCCGTTTCCTCTATCATGGCAACAATTTTTTCATATTTTGTTGTGCCGGAATTCTCTTTAACTTCAATCAGAAGTTCTCCCTCTTCAAGCACCGTTCCGGCATAAACATAACCTCCCGGTTTCTTCGCAACCGGAATTGCCTCGCCGGTGAGAGAGGCCTGATTTACCATGCCTTCTCCTTCTTTGATTACGCCATCAAGTGGAATAACATTTCCCATATGCACGGTCACACAATCGCCTGTCTCTATCTTCGAAACATCCGTAAGAACCTCTTTGCCATCCACATTAAGCCATACTTTACTTACATTTAATGACATTTTCTTTGCCAAATCATCCACTGATTTTTTGTGAGTCCACTCCTCCATGATTTCTCCTAAATCAAGAAGGAACATAACAGAACCTGCCGTTCCATAATCGCCTCTTACAATTGACGTTGTAATCGCGATACCATCAAGCAGCGGAACTTCAATCTTTCTCCTGCCTACACAAGACAGAGCCTTCTTAATGTAAGAAAGCGATTTTACCAAAACAAGTCCGGTTCGTATCGGAGCCGGAACAAAAAGTTTACTTCCCATACGAAGCACAACACGGTTCACTAATTTGTCCCAATATTTCCGGTTCATCGCACGGCCGGAGCGGGCAAGTGTCTCATCTTCTTCTACCTTCCGTCTATAATAGTAAGTTTGCAGATAAGAGAGAAGGAGCTGTCTTTCTCCTGCATAGGTAATTACTACATCACTTGTTCTCTCATAAACTTTAGCAGTCAAAATCATATCCTGTGCTGCCAAATCATACTCCAGTTTATCCGCCTGCAAATCCGTCATTTCATTTGTCATTACATGAATACGCATTCTGCCACGCATATTATGCAAAACTTTAAATTTCATATCTATCACCTCTCAGATATACAAAAAAACACCCGTGCAAACCGACAGGTGTTTTTTGATAAGTATCTTATTCTTCTGTCTGACTTTCATCTGCATATGAAGTTTCCTGTGCTTTACGATCTTCATTAATCTGCTGTGCTTCTGCATAAATGTCACCAGCATTTTCCTGAACCGTCGTAACCGTCTTCATAACAGATTCTTTTGCACGGAGAACAGCAGCGGTACATTTTGTATATACATTCTTTGCGTCTTTGCTGGAAAGAATTTTCACTCCTGCTGTACCAAGGAGCAGACCTGCTGCAAATAATCCCGTATGTTTTCCGTTAATTTTTTTCAATAATTTCATCTTAACGACACCTCCGTTTTATCCATTTCTTGAAAAATATTATAGTCCTCTTTCAAGAAATGTCCACCCCGTTTTTTCTTATTGATAATTTTTATCAGCAAGAAAACTATTCTTTTTACTCCACTCTCTTTAATGCTTCATCAAGAGGAATCTTTCGGATTCTTCTAAAGTCAAAGAGCATGACAACCAAATAGCCAACAAAAATAAACGCAAACATCTTGAAATAATCCAAAGGTCCCATAATAAAAGTGAACCATCCGCTCATGCTTTGCAGCATAACCGTCCATACACTCCGCATCACAAGGGTTCCAACCAAAACACTCAGTGCCGCACAAATGATCACAACAATCGTTGTTGCAAGAAGATATAATTTTGCTATTTCTCCGTCTGTATAACCGAGAATTTTTGTCATAGATATCGCTACCTCATTTTTCTCAATGATGATTTTTGTCAACAAATAAATCAGTACGGCCGATAAAACCACACATAAGAACTGGAAGTACAGCATATAAGAGCCCATCGTATGGTCAAGCTGGTTACTCATCTTCGTAATCTCTCTCTCCGTAATTACCGTTGCAATATAATCCTTTTTCACATCTTTTATTTTGGTATTTGTAAAAAATCCATCAAATGCATCCTCGTCTTTGTCAAATACCGTCCGATACTGCTCAATCGGCATAAAGACCGCAATACTCTGTGAGTGTTCAAAAAAGCCTTTTACTTTGAACAAATATTTCTTTTTCTCGTATTTCGCGTTGAGTGTAACCATATCACCAACAGCTACATCATACTTATCACTAAACGGCTTGGAAATGTAAACTTCTTTCTCTTTTAAATTCTTTGCATCCGGCAGAGAAATATACTTACTCGTATCTTCTACACCGTATATCGACACTTCTTCATCCATGGCATCCGTCTTATACAGCAGAGAATCCATACTGAATTTTTCTGCATCGGAATTTTTCGTTGTAATTTCTTTTCCCGTTTCATCTTTATAATTTTTCAGAACATACTGGTAGTCGGCAAACATCATATCCTTTGTATTGTCTTTGTAATACTGTAAGGTAGACGGCATTCCGATTGCCATTGCTAACATAATGGAAATAAAGGCAATTCCCACAAACAATATTAAATAGTTCGGTATGTTCTGGAAAATAATACGCAGACGAAAACGGCTCAAAAAGTTCCATCTCGGCAGACGCATTGCTTTCTTTCGTTTGTTCTTTTTCAAATCACAGCGTAAAAACTGCATTGGTGTATGACGCAGCATCCGCATAAGAACCAATAAGTTAATAACAAACATAAGGACAACCGGAATAATCGTTGTCTTTATAAATGCATCCGGATTCCATAAAGTCACATATGTCGGCAGACTGTAGTTACTGTAATACATATAGACAATTAATTCTTTAAACACCGTGTAACCTAAAATATTACCGATAATGGCAGACACAAATGTCACAATGACAGGAGCCGCCAAGTAATGCCTCACAAGTTCTCCCTTTGTGTAACCGGACGCACGAAGCGTACCAACCGTCATCGACTCTTTCTTAATCGTGTTACTAATTGTCACGGCAAAAATAAAGGCAATAATTACAATGAGCACATCCAAAATCACACCGCCCATTGCTAAATCCGAACCCATATCGTCTGTTGCAAAGGTAATTGCCGGATTCGCATAAGCCGGTGTATAATCCTCCACCTGATTGCCGGAAGTAATCACCTCTTTATATAAATCATCCAGAAAATCGTCCGACATTTCTTTCTCATCTACATCATCTGCCGGTCTTTTATCATAACGCCATGCGTAGTTATAATGGCATGTACCATTTAACCGTTCCCATCCCTCTTTTGTCACCATTGCCACATCAAATGTTATGGCATCAAACATCAAATCTGTGCTTTTTTCATGCAGAGTCGCATAATTGACATACGCAATCAGACCTGAAACCTCATATTTTTCACCGCCGGCGCTAATCGTATCGCCAACCTTTATTCCTGCATTGTCCGCATGCATACGGTCAATCGCAATTTCATTTTTATTTTCCGGAAGTCTTCCATCTAAAACACTTGCCAGATTGACCTCATTATTTTTTTGAAAAATACGGATGGTTCCCTCTTTTTTTCCATCGCCATCTTTATCCTCATCTAAATTGTAATAAAAATCCTCGTATATTGTGGCAGAAAGCGAATCAAAAACTCCTTTTTTAGCCTTTTGTAAGAGTTCAAAATGTCCATCTTCGCAAATTGACTTTTTCGTATTCTCGGTCGCCGCCGTCAGCATACTCTCATTTGCCACATACATACCGGAAATAAACCCGATAACAAAAATCATAAACAGACTGACTAAGAGATATTTGCTCCAATCCCCTTTTAATTCTCTCGGCACACGTTTAATTAATGGATTTTTCGTCTTGTTTTTCTTCATCCCATTCATCCTCCTACCATTCCAAATCCATTGCCGAAATCTTCTGCTCATTGATATCATTGTGTCTTACGCTTCCATCACGCAGCTTAATCACATGGTCTGCCATATGACGGATTGCCTCATTATGAGTTACCATAATAACGGTATTTCCGTATTTTTTGTTTACATCTTCAATCAATTTCAAAATTTCTTTTGACGTGTTGTAATCAAGTGCTCCGGTTGGCTCATCGCAAAGTAAGATATCCGGATTTTTTACAATCGCACGTCCAATGGAAACTCTCTGCTGCTGACCACCGGAAAGCTGATTTGGCAGTTTATAGCGGTGCTCATACAGTCCCAGTGTATGTAAAAGATCATCAATATCCAAAGGATCATCAGACAAATAAGCTCCTACTTCAATATTCTCTTTCACATTCAGATTGGCAATCAAATTATACATCTGAAATACATATCCAAGATGTGTTCTGCGGTACCTGGTTAATTCTTTTTCCCCTAAATCCTCCAATTTATCACCATGAATTGCAATATAGCCTGAATCGGCAGAATCAATTCCCCCAATAATGTTTAACAAAGTAGACTTTCCCGAACCGGATGGTCCTAACAATACACAGAACTCCCCTTTGGCAACGGAAAAATTCATTCCACGAAGTACCTCCTGTCTGGTTTCTCCGCTTCCGAAGCCTTTCTTTAAGTCCACAATCTCCAAAAACTTACTCTCCTGATTTGACATAATTACTCCTTTCATGCAACAATCTCTTTCTCAGTTAGACACTACTAACTATTATGACATATTTTGCTATTATTGCAAGCAGGTTATTGATAACATTTATCAGCAGAAATAACAATAAAGGCTGTAAATATGTCAATGTGAATTGACATATTTACAGCCTGTGTATTCCTTATTTTGTATTTACTTCAATAATTCTTTAAAGTTCTTAATATTCTCCAGAACATTGCCTTTAAATATTTTCGTACCGGCAACAAATATATTGGCCCCTGCCTTTTTAATCTCCTCAACATTCTGAAGATTGACGCCGCCATCAACTTCGATATCAACGGAAAGATTTCTCTCATCAATAATTGAGCGAAGCTTTGCAATCTTTGAAAATGTTCTTGTGACAATTTTTTGTCCACCATACCCCGGATATACTGTCATAACCAAAACCATGGATAACTTGTCCAAAAACGGAAGAACCACATCAATATCCGTATCCGGGCTAAGTGCCACCGCCGCTTTGGCACCACATCGACGTATCTCGTCAATTGTTGCTTCCAAGTCATCACAGGCTTCTGCATGAACCGTGATTCCATCCGCACCAATTCCCGCAAACCGCTCCACATGCTTAATCGGATTTACAATCATTAAATGCACATCAAAAAACAGGTCCGTACACTCACGAAGCCCTCTTACTATTGTTGTACCAAATGACAAGTTTGGTACAAACACCCCGTCCATTACATCAATATGAATATAGTCTGCTCCGGCGCTTTGCGCGGTCTTCACTTCCTGACCTAAACAAGTAATGTCCGCCGCCAGAATTGATGGTGACAATTTATATGTCATTTCTTATTCCTCCAATTCCCTCGTCGTTCGCATTCAGCAAGCTCGTTAAATATCTGCACGTAGTTCTCATAACGAGTCTCACCGATTTCACCTCGTCCCCTGGCCTCTTTTACCATACATCCAGGTTCATGAATGTGAGTACAACCCCAATATTTGCACTGCCCCTCATAGGGCAGAAACTCGGTAAAATACCTTCGCAGTTCCTCTTTTTCCACCTCCGGCGGCTTTAAGGAACTAAATCCCGGAGTATCAAACAAAAACGTCTGATTCCCCAGAGAATAAATTTCAGAATGTCTTGTGGTATGCCGGCCTCTGCCGATTTTCTCACTCACAGAACCGGTCACAGAAGCCGCCTGCGGGCATAAACGGTTTAAAAGGCTGGACTTTCCCACGCCGGACGGTCCTGCCAAAACCGTTGTTTTCCCTTCCAGACATTGTTTTACTTTATCAATTCCCATATTTTCGGTATTGCTGATTGTCAATACCTGATTTGCACATTTTTCATAAATTGACAAAAAATGCTTTTCTTCCTCCTCAGACACTATATCCTGTTTACTGAAACAGATAATGGTCTCTACATTCTGCCATTCCATCATAAGTAAAAAACGGTCTAGCAGATTAAGATTCGGCATCGGGTTTGCCATCGCAAAAACGATAAGTGCCTGATCAACGTTTGCCACCGCCGGACGAATCAACTCATTTTTTCTCGGTAAAATCTCCTCCAGATTTCCAAGATGCTTCTCTTCATCCAGCACACAAACCGTAACATTATCTCCAACTAAAGGTTTAATTCCCTCTTTTCGGAAACTTCCTTTTGCCTTACATTCATACAGTTTGTCATCTTCACACCAGACATAATAAAATCCGGCAATTCCTTTTACGATTTTCCCTCTCATTAATCCGCAACTTTCTTAAAGGTTACGTTGTAGGAATCCACACGCTTGGAATCCTTGTATACAATCAGTTCGCCCTGAGAGCCGCTAAAGCCGGTGACTTCATCGCCGGAAAGTGACAATGGGAAATCCATATGCGTCAAACTACGGTTCAAAATAGTCTTTGTCTGACCATCCTGATTTAAAACAATTTTAATCGTTGCTGCCGGGTCAGTCTCGTAATCAAACGGACTGTCAATGCGGATTGTCCCCGACATCTTATAGGTATAGGTCTGCTCCTGCCCAAGGCTTATCGTCACATTAACCGTTGTTCCTTTTTTCACTTTTTTGCCACTGGATTTACTCTGTACACAAATTCTGTTCTTGGCAAAATTGTCTGAATAACTACTTGATGTCGTACCTAACTTTAATCCTACCTTCTCAAGTGCGGTTTTCGCCTGACTCTTTGTTTTACCTAATAAGTCCGGCACGCTAACCGTCTCTGCTCCTTTACTTACATAATACGTAATCGTAGAACCAGCAGCCACATCCTCGCCCTGTTTTGGACTTGTATAAACAACCTTGCCTTCTTCTGTTTTATCACTGTAAACATCCGCACCACGTTTTGGAACAAATCCAGCCGATTTAAGTGCCTCCTCCGCAGCTTCCGGCGTCATTCCCCATACACTTGGAAGCTGGGACGCACGAAGGTATACCGTAATGGTGTCACCTTCTGATACTTCAGATCCAATTGCAGGTGTAGTACTGATTACCTGTCCCGGTTCTACATCACTAGATTCTGCTGTCTCAAATTTATAATCTAATCCTGCACTATCGAGCATGCTCTGTGCCTGTTCCTGTGTCAGACCTTTAATCTGCGGAACCTGTGTTTTATTGCTCTCCGGCGTGCTGACCGGTTCTTTACTTGCCTGTGTTGTCTGTGAAGTCGGCTCCGGTGTCGCTTCATTGGAGGATGAACTTCCTCCCCAGAAACCTACAAATCGACCTAACAGATAAATAATAATTACACCAATAATAATAGCAACGGTTATGCTTCCGATAATCAATGCCTTCTCTAATTTCGGGTCAACTTCACCGTTTGATTCTTCGTCTGCCTCTTCTTCCGTCTTTTCATCTAATGCCTGTTTCGTAGAAGCTGCCTTTAACGAATTCACGTCATTACTCGGAATAAAAATGGTATCCGCATTTTCATACAAATTACGAATCACACCGTACTCACCGGTCGGATCCTGTAAAAACATCTTCAAATCCGCAATCAAATCCATCACCGTCGGATAGCGAAGTTCCGTTTTCTTCTGCATACATTTTGCAACAATATTACTAAGTCCGTGTGGAATTGTCGCATCAATGGCATCTAACGGAGTCGCATCTTCCTGAATATGCGCTAAGGCAATTGCCACTGCACTCTCACCGGTAAACGGAAGAGAACCGCTTAACATCTCATACATCGATACACCCAGTGAATAGATATCACTCTTCTCATCACTGAATCCTCCCCTTGCCTGTTCCGGAGAAATGTAATGTACCGAGCCCATGGCATTTGCTGTAATTGTATTCGAACTTGCTGCCTTGGCAATTCCAAAGTCACTTACCTTTGCCGTACCATCTTTCGAAATCAATATATTCTGAGGTTTAATATCACGGTGAATAATATGATTGGCATGCGCAGCCTCCAAACCATTTGCAATCTGGAGTCCAATTCCAACTGCCTCTCTCACCGAGAGTTTGCCCTTCTGCTCAATGTATTTTTTCAAAGTGATGCCGTCTACAAATTCCATCACAATATAGTGCATATCCTGTTCCTGTCCTACATCATAGACTCCTACAATATTCGGATGGGATAAACACGCAATTGCCTGTGCCTCCTGACGGAATTTTGTAACAAATTTCGCATCCTCGCTATACTCATTTTTTAATATTTTAACCGCCACATAACGATTTAACCGATGGTCTTTGGCACGATATACATCTGCCATACCGCCGGTTCCGACTTTTTCGATTATTTCATATCTTCCACTAATTACTGCACCAATATTAATCATTCTTTCACTCCTTTACAGTCGAACTAAAATCACGCTGATGTTATCTTTGCCACCGGCTTCGTTCGCCTGTTGAACCAATTTTTCCCCTGCCAGTTTCATATCTTCTTTATTTTCTTTTACAATCTTCTCTATCTGGCTGTCTTCAACCATATTTGTCAGTCCATCCGAGCACAGTAATAGTACATCCCCCGGCTCTACTTTCACCTCAAAACAATCCGGTCTGACGGTATCATCCGTCCCCAGCGCTCTTGTAATAATATTCTTATTTGGATGGGTCCGCATCTCTTCCTTTTGGATTTCACCTGACTGAACCATCTCCTCCACAAGCGAATGGTCCACAGTAATCTGCTCCAAATGTTCATGCAGACGATAAAAACGTGAGTCCCCAATATTTGCAATATAGGCAACATCATCTTCTACCATGGCACCAACCACCGTAGTTCCCATGCCGGCAAGGTCGAAATCTTCTTTCGCACACTGATAAACCTTCTGATTTGCCGCTTCAATCGCTTGTTCAAAAGCACTAACCGGAGTCCTTGCTGTTGAACTCTGTATCTGCTTAACCATCTCTGCAATGCATAATCTGGAAGCTAAATCTCCTGCCTTATGTCCCCCCATACCATCTGCAACAAGAAACAGATTCGGAAATCTGCCAATGGGATTCTCTTCACAGAAAACACTATCCTGATTGCTGTTTCTAAGAAGTCCCATATCTGTCATAGAAAATGTATCCACTGTCTGACCTCCTCTAGTTTCTACCATTCTTCGTCAGAAATTTCTTTCGTAACTGACCACAGGCAGCATCAATATCGCTCCCCATCTCTCTTCTTATTGTAACAGTTTTTCTATATTTTTCAAGAATTGTTTTGAACTTCTCAATATCCTCCTTCGTTGAGCGGTAACAATTTCTCTCTTTCACTTCATTTAACGGAATTAAATTAATGTGACAATTTAAACCGGATAACCTGCCTGCCAGTTCCTTTGCGTGCTCTTCCTTATCGTTCACACCGCGAATCATACTGTATTCAAACGTAATACGGCGCCCGGTTTTGTCAAAATAATATTTGCAAGCCTGTATGATTTCACCAATGGTATAACGATTGGCTATCGGCATCGTCTGACGCCTGATTTCATCATTTGGTGCATGCAGGCTGATTGCTAACGTAATCTGCAGTTTTTCATCCGCAAGCATTCTGATTTTATCCACCAAACCACACGTTGATACGGTAATATTACGCTGGCTGATTCCAATTCCTTTCTCACAAGAAACCAGTTTTATAAAACGGAGAAGTTCCTCATAATTATCAAGGGGCTCGCCCATTCCCATCACAATGATATTCGATACTCTCTCTTTTGTATCTTTCTGAATTTGATAAATCTGTGAGAGCATTTCCCCGGCAGTCAGATTCCTCGTGAGTCCGGTAAGTGTAGACGCACAGAATGTACATCCCATCCGGCATCCCACCTGCGACGAAATGCACACGCTGTTGCCATGATGATACTTCATCCACACGCTTTCGATTACATGGTCATCTTCCAGTGCAAATAAATACTTTGCCGTATCTTCTTTTTTCGACACCTGTTTTTCCACCTGCCTTACACCGGATATACAGTAATTCTCTTTTAATTTTTCCCGAAAAGCGGCACTCAGATTCGTCATTTCATCAAAATCATCTGCCTGTTTTTCATGCACCCACTGGAACAATTGTTTTCCACGGAATGCTTTTTCTCCAAGAGAAATGGCAAGTGCTTCCATTTCCTCTAAATTCATGCTCCGAATATCCATCTGTTTCCTCTCTGTTATCTATCCGTTTTCCGCAGTCTCGCCACGAAAAATCCATCACTTTGCTGAAGTCCCGGTATCATCGTAAGCATCCCTTCTGCCGTCATGCGGTTACATAATATCGGTGGCAAAAAAGAATTTAACGACTCAAGTTTTAATCCTAAGTGTTCTACAAAATAGCGAACATTTTCTTCGTTTTCTGCCTGATTCACTGTGCATGTACTGTAAATCAAAACACCTCCCGGTTTTACCATTTTCTCAGCGTTTTCTACAATCTTTCGCTGAATTGGAACAAGTTCTTTGGCATGTTGCAATGCATGGTATTTGATTTCCGGTTTGCGTCCGATAATTCCAATTCCGGAACATGGCACATCGCAGAGAACAACATCTGCCTGCGAAAAAAATGCTTCATCACTCTTTGTCGCATCCCACACTTTACAGGAGACATTTTGGAATTTTAGGCGTCCAAAATTTTCCTCAATTTTTTTAACCTTTGATACCGTTTTATCTCTGGCACTCAAAGATCCCTCACCTTTTAAACATAAAAGCGCATGCATTGCTTTCCCGCCGGGTGCACTGCACACATCCACAACTTTATACCCCGGCCGGATTCCGGCACACAAAACCGGGAGCATCGAGCTTTCATCCTGTACAAAAAACACCCCTTCTTCGTAACCCGGTATTTTTTTTATGTCTTCCACACCGGAAATAATCACCGTATCATCCATATAATAGGCTTTTTTGACAGCGACACCGGCTTTCCTTAGTTCCTCGCAAAACATTTTTTTCGTCCATTTAGACGTATTAATATGTAACGTAATGTCCTTTGTATTCTCTAAAAAAGCCATACCGATTTTTTTTGTTGTTTTTTTGCCGTACTGTTCACATAAATGGTCATATAAATCCCGTGGCAGAGATAAACTTTCCCACGGTTTCAAAGAAATTGAATCCCCGTTTCTCAGTATTGTCCTAAGCACACCATTTACAAAAGCAGTATGTTTTTGTCCTTCTTTCTTTTTTAAAAGTTCCACTGCCTCGTGACAGCTCACTGCCTCCGGCACTTTCTCCATATAGCGGATTTCATAGAGTGCCATGCGAAGAACCGTGCGAACCGGTGCTGTCATTTTTAAGACCTGAATCTTTGCAAATTGATTCAGAATTGCATCTAGTTCAACACTGCGCTCAATTGTTCCGTAAGAAAGACGTTTCAAAAATCGTTTGTCTCTCGTCAAAAAATCATTCTGTTCCACAATCCGGTGGAAAACAGAGTCGCTGTGCTCCCCCTTTTCCATCGTTTGATAAACAACTTCATATGCCTGTAATCTCATCAGTCACGATTGTTCCTTCCAAATAATAAAATCAGTCTTAACAACTGTAAAATTGCAGCAGCCGCAGAAGCCACATAGGTCAGTGCCGCCGCACGCAGAACCTTTTTTGCGCCATCGGTTTCCATTGTTCCAAGAATTCCCGTATCCTGTAAAATCACAAGTGCACGTCTCGATGCATTAAACTCAACCGGAAGGGTCACAACCTGAAACAATACTGCTGCACTAAAAAAAACAATTCCTGCCGTAATTAACACCGGCATACTAAACAAAATGCCGGCAAGAATGAAAAACCACGAAACTCCGGAGCCAAAATTTGCAACCGGAACTAATACGGTACGAATGGATAATGGTACATACGAATTGGCATGCTGTATCACATGTCCGCACTCATGTGCCGCCACCGCAATTGCCGCTACTGAATTGCTGCCATACACAGAATCCGAAAGCCCGATCTGCTTCGTTCTCGGATTATAATGGTCCGTCAGATTTCCACTAATATGGCATACCGTCACATCGTTAATTCCCGCATAGGATAAAATGCGCTGTGCTACCTGAGCCCCTGTAAGACCGGACGCACTTCTTACCACACTGTACCTTGCAAAATTTCTCCGAACCATCGCAGAAGCAATCAATGATAAAACAACGCCAATTAAAATCAATACATATGTTGGGTCCCAGAACATATAAAAGGGACTTCCATATCCATATCCGTAACCTAGCATAAACAATCACCCTTTTCTATTTTTACACCGCGCAAGAAACTTCCGGCATCCATTCGTTTCTTTCCTTCTAACTGCACTTCTAAAAGTTCCAGACAGCCGTCACCGGTCTGAACGATGAAACTATTTTTTAATACATCCACAACAGTACCCGGTTTTTCTCCCGTATTTTCAGCAAGCACGTTCGCACGCCAGAGTTTTAATGTTTTTCCCCGGAATGTGGTATACGCACTCGGCCATGAATTCATTCCACGAATATATCGTTCCACTTTCGCAGCATCCCAATTCATGTCAATTTTACCCATATCTTTTTTGAGCATTTTCGCATAGCAGCTTAAACTGTCATCCTGCTTTTGTGGTACAATCTCACCTTTTTCCACTTTCTCCAAAGTTTCTAACAAAAGGTCTTTTCCCATTTCCGAAAGCCTATCATGAATCGTTTCTGCTGTATCCTCTTTTTCAATCACCGTTTCTGCTTTTAACAGCATATCACCGGTATCAAGTCCTTCTGCCATCTGCATCGTCGTTACACCGGTTTTTTCATCCCCTTCAAGGATTGCCCACTGCATCGGTGCCGCACCGCGCCAGCGCGGAAGTAACGACGCATGAACGTTAATACAGCCGAACTTTGGATAATCTAAAATCTCTTTGGATAAAATCTGTCCAAAAGCAACAACTACAATCACATCACATGGAATCTTTCGAAGCTGTTCCACAAATTCTGCATCTTTTACACGTGCCGGTGTATAGACCGGAATGTCATTTTCAACTGCCACTTCTTTCACCGGAGTAAAAACCAGTTTTCCGCTGCGTCCTCTCGCCTTATCCGGCTGTGTCACAACTGCTGTAACCGTATGCTCTTTTGAGGCAATCAGACCTTCTAATACAGGAACGGAAAAATCCGGTGTACCCATAAAAATTACATTCATGTGCTGTCTCCTATTCTCCAAATTCTTTTTCAAATTCCTCAATGGTATACAATCTCCCTTCCACTTTATTTACATACAAACCGCCATCTAAATGCTCGATTTCATGTACCAAAGCGCGGGCAAGCAATTCTTCTCCCTCAATCTCAAAAGGCTCCATCTCTTCATTGTATGCCTTTACGACAACATGATTCGGTCTTGTTACTATACCAACTTTGTCCGGTACGCTTAAACAGCCTTCACTGCCTCTCTGCTCACCATCGGCCGAAATAATTTCCGGATTAATCAAAACAATCGGATTACTTCTGTCTTCCGTAATATCAATTACGGCAATCCGTTTCAAAATACCGACCTGAGGTGCTGCTAAACCAACACCATCTGCGTCATACATCGTATCAAACATATCCGCAATTAACTCTTTATTTTTTTCTGTCATCTCTTTTACTACTTTACATTTTTTGGTGAGAATATCATCACCAATCATACGAATGTTACGAATTGCCATTTTTTCCTACCTGCCTTTTCTTTTCTTAGATTTAGTAACCATTTACCGGGTCTCTGTCATACTGCACACTGCATGTTTTTTGATTTACGACACGGCGGTTTGCTTCTTCTGCAATTTCTCTGACACAAGCCATTGCTTCTTCGTCCATGCTCTTTACATATAGAACATACCGGTACCTGTCTTTGGCACGGCTTAACCCGGCTTTTGACGGACCAATAAGCGTAACTGCATCACCGCACACAGAATGTATGTTTTCTGCCAGTTTTTCGCTCAATGTTTTCGCTTCGTTCTCTTCTTCCGATAGAATGAGAATCGCCGCCATCTGCGAATATGGCGGATACTTCATAAGCCGCCTGAATGCCAGTTCATTTTCGTAAAAATATTCGGCATCCTGCCCGGCAACCGCCTGAATTGAGTATTCCTCCGGATTATAAGTCTGAATCACAACTTCCCCGGCTTTTTCTGCCCTCCCGGCGCGGCCGCTTGCCTGCATAAGCAGTTCAAATGTGCGCTCACTGCTTCGGTAATCCCCCGCATATAAACTCATGTCAGCCGCTAATGCTGCCACGAGCGTAACATTAGGGAAATCATGCCCCTTTACAATCATCTGGGTGCCAATTAAAATATCTGCTTCGCCATTACGAAAGGGTGTCAGGACACTTTCATGTCCGTGTTTTCCCGTTGTTGTATCTCCATCCATCCGAAGAACTCTTGCCGTGGGAAACCGCTTATTCAGCATCTCCTCGACTTTCTGCGTGCCAAGCCCAAATGCTGCAATATATGGCGAACCGCACGATGGGCATGTCTTTGGCATAGCGATTGCATGTCCACAATAATGACAGACCAATGTATCTACATCACCGACATGATTTTTGTGTGCCGTCATAGAAACTTCACAATGACTACATTTTAACACAAAACCACAACTGCGACAAGAAACAAAGCCTGCATATCCACGCCGGTTTAAAAATAGTATGGTCTGCTCCCCTCGTTTTAACCGTTCCTCGATTTTCTCCTGCAGCACACGGCTGAAAATTGAGCGGTTTCCTTCTTCTAATTCTTTCCTTAAATCCGCCACATAAACCTTTGGCATACTGACATGGTTTACTCGGTGCGGTAACGTAAGAAGTGTATACTCTCCCGTTTTCGCCTTCTCATAGCTCTCAACTGACGGTGTCGCGGAGCCTAATACAACACTTGCCCCGCTCTGCCTTGCTCTCTCAATCGCCACATCTCTTGCATGATATTTGGGCGGCTTTTCACTTTTATAACTCATCTCATGTTCTTCATCAATGAGAATAAGTCCCAGATTTGAAAATGGAATAAACAAAGCGGAGCGTGGTCCGACAACGATATCCACTTCTCCTTGTTTTGCCCTCTCATACTGGTCGTATTTTTCTCCTTCTGACATTCTGGAATTTAATACCGTTACCCGATCTCCAAACCGCTTTTGAAAACGAACTACCGTCTGGTAAGTAAGTGCAATTTCAGGAATCAGCATAATAACTTGTTTGTTCTCCTGTAAAACTGCCTGTATCATTTCCATATAGACTTCCGTTTTTCCACTGCCGGTAACACCATATAGCAGATACGTCGTCCGCCTTCCCTGCCGGTAGTCTCCGGTAAATGCATCCACTACCGTCTGCTGTTCTTCATTCAACATCTTTTTTTCGGAAGATGCCTTTCCATCAAAGACCGGATTCCTATATTTCTTTTGGTTTGTAACAGTAATCCATCCCGCCTTCGCCATGCTGTCAATCACGGGTTTCGTAATCTTATATTTTTTTGCCGCCAGCTTGCTTGTCATCTGTCCACCTTCTGCAAACATTCCCTGCAGGAGGCGCGCTTTTGCTTTATAATGCTTTAACAGACAGCGGTTTAATTCCTTCTTCATTTCATCTTCGGGCAAAGCAAAATTAAGCCAGTGTTCTTCCACTGACTTAATCTGCCTCCGAATCGGAAGCACCGTTTTTAATGCTTCATTCATTGTTGTTCCATATCTTTGTCGAATCCATGCTGCCAACTGAATCAACTTAGATTCTACCGGAAGTTCCTTTTTCTCAATCTCAGAAATTTCCTTCATCCGTTCAATCGGCCATACCGCCTGATCCGTTATATTCATTACATAACCGCGAATCAGACGATTTCCCCTTCCAAAGGGGATTTTGACACAGCACCCGGCAAACACTTCACCTTCCCATTGTTTCGGAATTATATACTGAAATGTCCGGTCGAGTGCTTCCACCGACAAATCTACGATAATATCTGCAAACAACCTGTCACTCCTTTATCAGTCGTTTCACAACTTCATCCATTTTCATTCCACGGGAACCTTTTACCAGTACCCAGTCTTCTTTTTGAAGTTTTGTTTCCAATTCATTCATTACTTCATCTTTAGACTCTGCAGAAAAAACCGGGATATCGCTATGTGCCTTTACATAATCACTGATGTGAGCCGCTTCTTTTCCAACCGTAAAGAGGTAGTCAAGCCTGCGTCCCTTATTTTGTTCCTCTATGATAAACTGTCCGATTCCCTCGTGAAGTTTTCCGGAATCTTTTCCCAGTTCCAGTACATCCGCAAGAACGGCAATTCGTCTGCCATTTCCCGGATAATCAAACAGTGCATGAAGATTACTCGTAATCGAATCCGGGCTTGCATTGTAAGTATCATCAACAACGTGAATCCCATTTATATCATGCACAACACCACGCATCGCAATCGGCTTGTAATTTTTCAAAGCCTTAATGGCATCCTTTACCGGCACGCCATACTTGCGGCCAATTGCTATCGCAATCACGGCATTATTTACATTATGGGTTCCCATCACAGACAGCAAAACTTTTTCTTTTCCCTCGCTGTCATGATACACAAAACTCTGTCCGTCCTCATTTGCACTCATTTCATCCGCAAAATACTCACAGCCGGACTCTGTTCCATAGTAAGAAACCTTATAGTTCCCTTTGCAGCGGGTGGACGGAACCTGTGTCTCAACTAATTGTCTCACATCTCCGTTACCGCTGGCAAACAGCGTACCGCCATCCGGAAGATAACTAACAATCTTTCCTTTTTCTTTGCAGATGTTTTCTCTTGAGCCCAAATTCCCAATATGAGAAACACCAATATTTGTCAAAACTGCGCATTCCGGTTTTACCATCTCGACTAACCGATCCATTTCACCCGACATACTGATTCCCATTTCAATCACGGCAAGTTCTGTATCTTCATCCAGTTCAAACATCATCAGTGCCACACCAATCTGGCTGTTTAAATTCTTGTAAGTTTTAACCGTGCGGTACTTCGTTTCCAGTACGGCAGCAATCATTTCCTTCGTCGTTGTCTTTCCAACGCTTCCGGTAATACCAATGATTCTTACCGGAAGTTTACTGCGGTACCAGGCAGCAAATTTCTGCATTGCCAAAAGTGTATTGGAAACGTATATTCCGGCACCCTTCTTTTCCTTCTCTCTGTCATCCGAAAAAAATACACAAGAAGCCCCTGCCTCCAACACATCCGGAATAAAACGGTGCGCATCCACACGCTCTCCTATAATTGGCACAAATAAGGTTCCAGTCTTTACTTCTCTTGAATCGGTTGAAACATTTGTCACGGCAGCATTTTCATCGCCCCAAACAAGTTTACCACCGACTGCTTTCACAATATCCTTTATCTGAACCTGTCTCATCTTGTCACCCCTATCAGTTTGCCGCAATGACATCTGCCATCTCGTAACGGCCCACTGTCTTTCCTTTTAAGAATTTTGCCGCTGCCACAGCGCCTTTTCCAAATACAGCTTTACTGTAGGCAGTATGGGAAAATGTAATCACTTCATCTTTACCGGCAAAAATCACATCGTGGTCGCCGACAATCGTACCACCACGCACTGCGGAAATGCCAAGTTCTTTTTTATCACGTTTCTGTCTTCTCTGCGAGCGGTCATAAACATACTCGTATGGATTTCCCATTGCCTCATTAATAGAATCCGCTAATGCAAGTGCCGTACCGGATGGAGCATCCAGTTTCTGGTTGTGATGTTTTTCTACGATTTCCACATCAAATCCTTCTGTAGCAAATACTTTTGCCGCATCCTGCACCAGCTTCAAAAGTGTGTTGATACCAAGTGACATATTCGCAGATTTCAAAACGGCTGTCTGTGTTGCTGCTTCTTCAATTTTAGCAAGCTGCTCATCGTCATATCCGGTTGTGCAAAGTACTACCGGCACTTTTTTCTCTTTGCTGAATGTAAGAATATCATCCAAAATTTTTGGTGTCGAGAAATCAATCAAAGCATCTGCCTCTACATCACAGTCTGCTAATTTCTGAAAAACAGGATAACAATGTTCTTTCGTATCCACCATATCAATTCCTGCTACAATTTCTGCCTCAGCATCTTCATTTACAATTCCGGTAATCATGCGCCCCATTGCACCATTACATCCGCACATAATAATTCGAGTCATCGTCTTCCTCCTAATTCTTTTTCAATCGTAACTAATTATTTGATAACGCCGGCTTTTCTCATTTCCTCTTCCAGTCTCTTTGCATTTGCATCTTCCATTTCTGTAAGAGGCAGACGCAAACTGCCCACTTCCATTCCCATCAGATTCAATGCCTTCTTTACAGGAATCGGATTTACTTCGCAGAACAAAGCTTTTACCAAATCAAAATATTTCAACTGCATCTCACAGCTCTTTACCACATCACCATCAAGATAGCTTGCCACCATATCATGGGTCTCTTTTGGCAGAATATTTGATAATACGGAAATTACGCCTTTACCGCCAAGGGAAAGAACCGGCACAATCTGGTCATCATTTCCGGAATATACATCAACGGTTCCCTTAGCTAAACTCATTAATTCCGCAACTTCTGAAATATCACCTGTCGCATCCTTTACGCCGACAATATTTGGTACTTCATGACACAAATCCACAACTGTCTGTGGTGCTAATCTGGTACCCGTACGACTTGGTACATTATATAAAATAATTGGAACATTAACTTCTTTTGCAATGGCTTTGTAATGTGCTTTCAAACCATTCTGTGTTGCCTTGTTATAATATGGAGTAACTAAGAGAAGTCCATCCACTCCACTTTTCTCTGCTTCTTTTGACAACTCAATTGCCGACTGTGTGCAGTTCGAACCGGTTCCTGCGATAACCGGAATCCGTTTATTAATTACTTCACAGGCAAAACGAATACATTCCAAATGTTCTTCATCTGACAGTGTCGATGCCTCACCGGTTGTTCCGCAAATAATGATGGCATCTGTTTTATTTGCCACATGAAACTCTAACAGTTCTCTCAATTTTTCATAATTCACACTTCCGTCGTCATTCATTGGTGTAATCAATGCAACACCTGCTCCAGTAAAAATAGCCATTTTCTTCATCCTTTCTGAATTACGTTTTGTGCTTATGAATGGATTGCAAAAAAAGGAGCTGACACACGTGCCAACTCCTCATTGTTTTCGATAACGAGTAGCACTCCATCATAGCGATGACAGTCATATGATTATTTACCATATGCCCAGAAGAATCATGTGCAGGCAATCCTCTCCTTCGGCAGACGTTCCTTTCACAAATCATCATCCATCCTGTCATGTCCGATTTGCTACTGATAAAGTCCGCGCCTCTACCTTTCTATATAAAAGAATATCACTCTTCCCTTTAGCGGTCAAGCATTAGTTCACTCTTTTTTATCTTCTTCATCAATCACACAGGCCGCAGTAATCTCATTACTCTCTTCCACACACTCCAATTTGCTGACGGAAATTTCATAAGCAACGCGTGTTTCATATTCCTCATCACCAACCTGCTTCTGGTATTCACGGCTCTGAATCCGTCCCCACAGCTGAACGTGTTCTCCTACACCAAATCCATCGGCATAACGAGCATTTCTTCCCCAGCAGATACAAGGAATGTAATCGGATTTGCCATACGGACGATTGACAGCCATCAAAAGGTCCGCAATTTCTCTTCCAAGCGGTGTCTTTCGATAAACCGGTGGTTTGCACAAATAACCATCCAAAAAAATATAATTCGGTTTCTCTACTTCCATCTCTTCTTCGTCTATATGTAAATCTCTTACAAACACGGATAAAACAAGCCGGTTATGATTTTCTTCATGACGGTTATAAGAGCGAAACTGTCCACTCGCCTCCATATACATACCTCGGTAATCCTTCGTTATGTCAATAAGCCGCTCCGATACCATGAGCGGAATCTTGTCATACACTTGGCTCAATCGTTTTACCGAAAGATACACCATATAGAATCCTTCACCATACACTTCATGGCTAAAAGCAAACTCACTTACCACTTCACCATAAATATTCACCTGATTGTTTCCCAAAATCTTATCTGCCATTTCTCATGACCCCCTTTGTTTTTTGTCTGCTTGAATCAAGCATTTTTCTATACATAACTATATATATGTCGTATAATTCATTTTTAGAACTTATATTTAATATTTTTTATTTTATTTTTACCGTTTTGTTATCATATCATGAATTCTAATATTTTGCAATAAAAATCATGAAATGGTTTTTAGGCAATAGATGATGTTTCTTTTTTAGGTTTTTAGCAGGAGTTCCAGAAAAGTTTGCATCTCGTGGGCGCTCCCGCTAGACAAACGCGTAAGGGTATCAGTTTGCAAAATACGCAAACTTGATACCCACGTGTTTGTACCCACGAAATACAAATCTTTTCTGGAACTCCTGCTAAAAACCTAAAAGAAGCACACAAAAAAAAGAAACCCAATTCACAAAATGAACCGGGTTTCTTCTTAATTATCTGTTTATATCTTAAAATTAGTTGTTGATCAACTTATCTTCGCCATTCCAGCTATACAATTTACGGATTTCTTCACCAACTACTTCTGATGGATGCTCAGCAGCTATTTTTCTCATAGCTTTGAAGTGAACCTGTCCGCCAGCTTCTGACATGTCAAGCAAGAAGTCTTTTGCGAAAGTACCATCCTGAATGTCGGAAAGAATCTTCTTCATAGCTTTCTTTGTATCCTCTGTAATGATTTTTGGTCCTGTTACATAATCACCATACTCTGCTGTGTTAGAAATGGAATATCTCATGCCTGCAAAACCACTCTGGTAAATCAAATCAACGATAAGTTTCATCTCATGGATACACTCAAAGTATGCATTTCTTGGGTCATAACCAGCTTCTACCAAAGTTTCAAAACCAGCCTGCATCAATGCACAAACACCACCGCAAAGAACAGCCTGCTCACCAAAGAGGTCAGTCTCTGTCTCTGTACGGAAAGTTGTCTCCAAAACGCCGGCTCTTGCACCACCAATTGCAAGGGAGTAAGCAAGTGCAAGTTCCAGAGCTTTTCCTGTTGCATCCTGATGTACTGCTACCAAACAAGGAACACCTTTTCCTGCCTGATACTCGCTGCGTACCGTATGTCCCGGTCCTTTTGGTGCAATCATCGTTACATCAACGTCTGCCGGTGGAACAATCTGGTTAAAGTGAATATTGAAACCATGAGCAAACATAAGCATATTGCCTGCTTCCAAGTTTGGCTCGATGGACTCTTTGTACATTTTTGCCTGCAGTTCATCATTGATAAGAATCATGATGATGTCAGCTTTTTTAGCAGCTTCGGCTGCCGTATATACTTCAAATCCCTGCTCTTCTGCTCTCTTCCATGATTTTGATCCTTCATAAAGACCAATAATTACGTGGCATCCGGACTCCTTTGCGTTCAATGCATGTGCGTGTCCCTGACTACCATAACCGATTACGGCAATTGTTTTACCGTCCAGTGCTGCCAAGTTACAGTCATCCTGGTAATAAATCTTTGCTTCTGACATATTTACAGCCTCCTAAATTAATTGTATTTAAAGCCTATCCGGGATAAAATCCCGTGGATGGTTTTCTAAGTAGTAAATTACTTACTCTCTTTGGCTCCATCATAAAAACCACGAGCCAAACCGGAAATACCGGTACGTACCAGTTCTTTTATCTCATAGCCCTCAATCAGTTTAATAAAAGCGTCTAGTTTTGCCTGATTACCCGTCAACTCAATCATCATTGAATTGTCTGCAACATCTACAATTTTCGCACGGAAAATATCAACAATCGCATTAATGGCCGGTCTTGCGTCTTTATCTGCTTCAACCTTAACCAATATCAATTCACGGCATACCGACGCTTCACCGGTAAGCTGTTTGACGGATTTTACATCTTCTAACTTATTAACCTGTTTTTCAATCTGCTCCAGCACAATATCATCCCCCGTAACGGATACCGTCATACGGGAAAATGCCGGATTCTCTGTCTCACCAACAGTCAGACTGTCAATATTATAACCACGGCGGCTAAATAAACCGGCAACACGGCTCAACACACCGGAGGTATTATTTACTAATATAGATAAAACTACTTTACTCATGGGATATGCCCCCTCTTTATCGAATATCCTAGCGTATTAATCTGAAATAACGCTCATTTAATTGTAGCAATATAGGTCTTTATTGTCAACTCTTAAAGAGAAACTTTTTAAGTGCGGATTTGTTGCTTGGCAAATCCGGCACAAGGCACGACTGACCGCGAATTGTCTGGCTTGTATAGCCGCCTTCAATCGGCAGGCTGAACTGATGGATTTTTGTCGTACCCATCCGTACAACAGCAAGCAGATATGAATAAATATCCCGCTCATCTACATCTGTTTTTACGTTTGGCATAATCACTTCTGCCAGTTCAATCATCTCTTCCGGAGACAACTGTTTTACCTTCTTAAGAATTGCCTGCATCGTCAGACGCTGACGTTCTGTTCTTCCGTAATCATCTCCTTTTCCGCTTGCCGTATAAACGCCCGGATAATGACCGTCCGGCTGTCTCTTACCATGACGGATCCGGCAGTAGCCAAGTGCCTGCTGCCCGTTAAAGATTTGTTTTCCCTTTTTCACACTGCGGTACTTTCTTCGTTTGATATAATTGGTCTGACGAAGATTCAGTGCCTCTGAATCAGTCAGATTTACCTCGATACCGCCAAGTTCATCAATAACATTAACAAAGGCGTCGAAATTCACTTCCACATAACCATCTAATTTGATACCAAAATTTTTCGCCAATGTTTTATAAAGCAATTTGATACCGCCAAAGGAATAAGCAGCATTTAATTTATAACCGCCATATCCCGGTATATCCACATACATATCACGCATCAAAGAAGTCAGTTTCAGCTTGTTATGTTTAATATCCAGAGTTGCAATCATCATCGAATCCGAACGTCTCTCAACATCCTTATCCTGTTCATCCAGATTCTTATCTGCACCAACCAATAAAATATTCACAATTTCTGTATCACTGTCTAACGCATATTTACTCAAATCCATCCCGGATACTTTATTCGATTTGTCATAATTCATCAAACCCAACATTTTATCTCCGGTATGCTTAACATAAGCCAAACCACTGCCTGCCGTCATCGACAGCAAAATTCCAATCACAAGAAATATTCTTGCCACAATCTTCCCTTTTCCCGCTTTTGTTTTACCCATATCAGGCCTCTCTTTCTATTCTCTCGTATTTATAATAAGAAAAACAATCCTGCATTTCGAATCAGACCGCTTTTCAAAAAACCATACCGCAATGCCAGATAGCGTCGTCCAAAAAAGGAAGCATCCGTCATTGCCGCAAACTTCGTTGCCGTTTTTCTCTGTTCCTTGGTCATCTTTGAATCAAAAACCTGCAAAAAAGCTTTTCCCTGCCGATACGTGTCAAAAAGTACCTGCCGCTGCTCTTTCATTTTGGAAACTCTTTTTTTTAAGTAACCGGAATACGATGTTCCTCCGATTTGATTTCCTTCATGCTGGCGGTACATAAGCGTCGCCTCCGGCAAATATCCAATGGCACCAAAGTGACTGCATATCAAAGCAAGCCACCAGTCATGCACCCGTATTTCTTCCGGCAGCTCTTTCAAATACGGAAGAATTGCCCGGTTCATCATAATGGTGCAGCCAATACACTTATTTTCCATAAAAAGATGCGCGGTGTCAACCTTTTTTACATTCAAATGACTCATTTCGTGAAAACGTCCCAGTTTTTTTCCGGTACTGCTGTCAAAATTCATGGCATCGGTAAAGACAAGCACCGGCTTTTCCGGATTTTCTCTCTCCATCTGTTTCATTTTCTCCAAGGTAAGCTCTACCTTATCCCAATTCCAGATATCATCCTGGTCACACAGCATAATATACGGGCTGTCACAGCGAACAATGCCAGACATAAAATTTCTTATATACCCTTGATTTGTCTTATTTTCAAAGAGACGTACACGACTGTCCTTTTTTTCATATTCCTTTACAATCGAAACCGTGCCATCCGTAGAGCCGTCATCACATACATCCACTAAAAGATCCGGATAACTCTGTGAAAGCAAGGAATCCAACTGCTCTTTTATATATTTTTCACCATTATATGTTGCCATAACAATCTCAACTTGTTCTTTCACTCCTTATCCCTCCAATACGATGGATTCATCGAAAATTTCTTTACCAGCCAGAGCGGAAGTTTATCATACTTCTTGCCAAACCGGTATCCTAAAAACTTAAAGCCGCTTTGGAAAATCAAATCCGGCACAAGATACCATTTTCCATGACGGAACAAATATTTCATCGTGTTTTTCACTAACCGCATTCCCTCGGATTCCGATTTCACCCCATCAAAAATTTCATGATACTGGCGCTGGGAAACTGCCAAATCAAAATTTCTCGTAAACTGCTGTCTGTAAGTGTATTTATGAGCATGGATAACCATCGCCTCTGCCACATAAGCAATTTTATATCCTGCCTGTATCACTTTCGATGCCATAATCATATCTTCATTGAAAATGGTATGAAGCACAAAGCCGCCCATTTTTTCATATACATCTTTACGGTACATTGCGCAGACATTTGAGCAGAAATACGTTTTAATGCCCATTGTTTCCAAATCCCTTTTGGATTTCACATAGCTCTTTGCCGGATAATTAAACTCTCTTGTATAATGTTCAATCACACCAACCGTATCATCCGGCAACTGTCTTCCATAGGCTGTTGCGGCTTCTTCCTCTTCCATTGCCCGTACCAAATTCTCAATAAGGTAAGCATCAACCGGAACTGCATCCTGCGTCATAAAGAGCATATAATCTGCCTTTGACAAGGCCGCCCCTTTATTTCTGGTGCCGCCATGGTCAAAATCCTTTTTCTCAATCGGAACAATCTCCACATTTTCCGCCTTTTGTAACATCTGTAAAACTTCTTCATCTTCTTTTTCCTCAACTAACGTCTGCATAAAAAATACATGTGAAGGTTTTACAGTCTGTTTGTTCAGCCAGTCAATTAATTTTGTCAATTTTTCTCTCTCCGGACGGTATACCGGAATAATTACATCAACCACCATCAAAATCCCCTCTTCTTACTTCTCAAGCAGACGATTTACTACTTTAACCGCCTCTCTGGCATCTGCCGAATAGCCATCTGCTCCAATTTCTTCAGCAAAACTTTCTGTCACTACTGCGCCTCCAATAATAATCTTAGCTTTTACGCCCTGTCTCTTCGCCTCATCCACAACTTCTTTCATCTCCATCATCGTCGTTGTCATAAGGGCAGACAGACCAATAATCGAAGCATTCTCAGCTTTCGCAGTATCTAAAATTGTCTGTGTTTCCACATCTTTTCCTAAATCAATGACATGATACCCATAGTTTTTCAGCATCAGTGCCACCAGATTTTTCCCAATATCGTGAATATCGCCCTTTACGGTTGCCACCACGATAGTTGCCAGTTTTTCATTCCCTCTTGCTGCCTCCAAAAGCGGCTCTAAACGGTTAATCGCCTTTTCCATCGTTTCGGCACTGGCAATAAGCTGAGGGAGAAAATATTTCTTCTGCTCAAATAATTCGCCGACATAATTAATTGCCGCAATCAAATACTTATCAATAATCTCAGACGGCTCGGTTCCCTTTTTCAGTTCTTCTTCCACAAGTTCAAGCACATGTCCGCTCTTTCCTTTGACAACCGCCAAATACAACGGGTGGCCGTCTTCCTCTTCCTCTGCTACTTCATTCTTTGGCTGGCTCTGCGTAATCACAGCTCCCGCCACACCATTAATATAATGCAAATCCGCTTCTTCTTTATTCAAAAGCAAATCCGAAGCAAGTGCGGCATTGACAAGCAGCGTCTGAGATGGATTCGCAATTGCCATCGTAAGTCCCTGTCCAATCGCAAGTGTTAAAAATGCTGTATTAACAAAAACTCGTTCCGGCAGTCCAAAGGATATATTGGAAAGACCGCAAATTGTTGCCACACCCAATTCATTTTTACAGTAGCGTATCGTCTCCAACACTTCAAGCGCGGCATTTTTATTTGCTCCTATCGTAGCCACCAAACCATCCACGACAATATCTTCTTCTGTCATTCCCTGACGTTTCGCCTCATCTAATATCGTATGGATGATTGTTTTTTTCTCATCCAAATCTTTTGGAAGTCCGGCATCCGACAAAGGAAGCAGAATAAACATTGCACCGTATTTTTTTGCAATCGGTATTAATTTTTCAAACTTTTCCGGTTCCAGAGAAATTGAGTTGATCAATGCTCGTCCCGGATAAATACGAAGGGCACTTTCCACAACATCAACATAACTCGAATCTATGCTAAGTGGCAAATCCACTGTCATTGTCAACTCATTAACCGCACGCAACATCATCTCTTTTTCGTCAATTCCATTCATTCCCATATTGACATCCAGAATTGACGCACCTAATTTTTCCTGTTCTTCTGCCATATCCATAACAAGACTCAAATCACCCGCACGCAGTTTTTCCTGCAGTTCTTTTTTCCCGGTAGGATTGATTCTCTCGCCGACAATTCGAAATCTTCCATCTAATGAAATCGGTGTAATGTTGCGCTCTGTTGTCAAGGCACGGATACTTTTCCTCTCCGGAATTTCTCTTGCTTTTTTCTCTTTTAACCGGCTGACAAGTTTCTGAATATGCTGCGGCGTTGTTCCACAGCATCCGCCAAGCACAGTTGCCCCAACATCCACAAGCGGCATCATTGCCTCTGAAAAACTCTCAGCATCCATATCGTAACACGTCACACCATCCTGCAAAAACGGCAGTCCGGCATTTGGTTTTACGACAAGCGGAACACAAGCATATTCCGCCATCACTTTTACCGCATCTACCATCTTATCCGGTCCTGTCGAACAGTTAATTCCGATGGCATCTGCCCCCATCGACTGCAAAACAACCAATGCTGTCTCAGGGCTCGTTCCATACAACGTCCGTCCATCCTCTTGGTACGTAAGCGTCACAAGCGCCGGTATGTCACAAGTTTCTTTTACCGCCAGCAAGGCAGCACGGCATTCCTGCAAACTCATCATCGTCTCAATCGCAAATAAATCGACGCCCTCTTTCACTAACAAACGAACCTGCTGTTTATAAACATCTACCAGTTCTTCGAACGGCATACTTCCAATCGGTTCCAACTGCTGCCCGGTCATGGAAATATCCCCGGCAACATAAATTTTGCGGTCTGTTTTACTTCTGCGAATCGCTTCTTTTGTAAGACCCACCAATGTTTTCGTAAGTTCTTCCTGCTTAGACGCAAGTCCATATTCATCTAATTTAATTCGATTACAGGTAAATGTCGGTGTATAAAGGACATCCGAACCTGCCTCAATATATCGGCACTGTAAGTCAATAAACACTTCCGGGTGTTTTGCAATCCACTGCTCCGGACAATCCCCGCTTTTCATACCGGCCTGCTGTAAATTTGAACCGGTTGCGCCGTCTAATACCACAAATCCTTGTCGTAAAAATTCTCTAAAATCCACTCTTTTGTTGCCTCACTTTCAAAAAATCCCCCATTTCACAATAGAATATCATGAAAAGAGGGATTTTGCAATCTTCGCTTATAAGCTGCGGTAAAAACTTTCTTTCATATCACACCGGCAGGAAAAACCTAAATCATTTAATGCCTTCGTAAACGCAGATAACATATCTGCCACCTTCTCAACTCTTGCATTATTTCCCATATGCCCAAGACGGATTACTTTACCGGCAAGAACATCAAAGCAGCCGGATATCAGAATACCGTATTTATCTTTCATAGTGTTGATAATATCTATATCACGTAGTCCCTGTGGCACATTAATAACAGTCACAGTAGCGGAATCTCCGTAATCCAGATAAAGAGATAAACCTGCTTCTTTCACTGCTTTTCTTACTGCCCCGGCAATCTTATGATGGCGGGCTACACGCTCGGTATCTTCCTTCACCAGTCTTACCGCCTCACAGAGACCATAAATATCACTGATTGGCATCGTGTATGGAAACCACTTATCTTTGTAATAGTTCTTAAATGCAAGAATATTACAGTAGAAAGAAGCCACTTTGGTTTTCCGGCTTTCCATCGCTTTCATGGCATCCTCACTCACTGTAACAAACGCAAGTCCGGGAGGCGCCGACAAAGCTTTCTGTGAACCGCCGCAAATCACATCAATCTGCCATTCATTGACTTTCACATCTTCACCAAACATAGAGGCAACCGCATCGACTACCGTAAGAATCCCATACTGCTTTAACAGCGGGCAAATCTTACTGATATCATTGAGCACACCACTTGGTGTATCACAGTGAACAACTGTTGCGTACTTAAAATCGTGATTTTCTTTTAAGTATTCTGCTAAATCTTCTATTACAATCGGATAGTGATAATCAACGGTATATAAGGTTGGCTCTCCGCCGTAAAGACTTACAAAATCAGCAAAGCCTCTTCCAAAAATACCATTATCAATAACCAACACCTTATCCCCCGGCTCTGTCAAGGTTGCACAGGCAGCCTCCAAGGCAAGAATCCCCTCGCCGCCCAATACATAAGTCTCGTTGTCAGTGCCAAGAAGATTTGACAAATCTTTGCATACCTGATGGTATTCTTCACAAAATGTCTCATCTACATCCGGGTTTGCAAACGCCCTGCTTCTTGCTTCCATTACAGAAGCTGCCGGCATCGTAGGTCCCGGTGTCATCATCTGATACATTCTTATCATCCTTTCTGTCCGTTCTTTTCGCCATTAAGCTTCCATAGAACGTTTTACCTTTGCCATACCGACACGTGATACCAAAATAATCGGAATAGCAATAATTGCTCCTGTTACAATCTGCATAATGTTGCCCGGAATCGAAGCCAGCGGCACAACAAAACTTGATGTAAGCAATACCTCAAACAAATAATAACCAACTAATTTAATTGCAAGAACAACAACCGTTGCCACAATCAGATTAACAATCGTTGGTTTTTTCTTTACAATTAAACCAAATACAAAGCCCATCAGACCAACTACAATCAAAGTTGCCGGAGCATATACAATCCATGGAGAAAGTACATCCGATAATGCCATACCAACGCCGCCGCAAATCGCACCAACACGCTTGCCGAAAAATGCTGCTGCAAAAAACATCGGAACATTACCTAAGTGAACCAGACCACCTTTTGCCGGTATAATCTGCACCTGAATGTATCTTGTCAGTAAAAAAGTCAAGGCAGCAAATACGCCGCACATCGTAATTTCGGATACTGTAATCTTTCCTGTACCCATCTGTACTGTTTGTTGTTTTGTTTTTGAATCCATTGTTTTGTCCTCCTGTATAAATTTCTCTCTTATTATACAAAAGGCTGGCTATATGAAAACTGCCAGTTTCTTATTTTTTTACCATGCCAGTTTTCATCCATTTCTCTCCAAAGATGTTTTCCAGTTTTTTCGAAGTAACTCCGGATGAGACTCCAAATGAGCAAAATCATTAAAACGCTCCAGAATAAAAAAGTCTCTATCCTCATCGTAAATCAAATGGGTAAAACTTGTATTTTCGAGGTCGATTCCAAATTTTAATTTGTTCTCCTGACCGGTATGAAGAATATCGGCACACACCGAGCGTATTACGCCGCCATGCGTTACAATAGCAACTCTGTTTTCCTCTCTTTGACAAATTTGTTTGATTTTTGGCATGACTCGCCTAGTAACATCACATCCGCACTCACCGCCTTCCGGATAGGGAAGGTCTTCTTTATGAGCCGCACGTTCCTTACGAAACTCAGCATATTCCGTACGAATCTGTTCATCCGTTTTCCCGGTAAATCCACCAAAATGGATTTCTTCGATGTCTGCCACTTCTTCAACCGGCAGATTCACACAGTGTCCAATAATTTCTGCCGTTTCTTTTGCGCGAATTAACTGTGAACAGTATAACTTTTCCAACTGATAAGAAATCAGACGCTTTCCGGCAAGTTTTGCCTGTTTACGCCCACTTTCATCCAGAGAAACATCGACATTACACAATTTAGAGCACTGTCTTCCATGCCGAATCAAAAAGATATCTTTCATCTTTCACACCTCCTTAACTCTCTGAAAAAACACTATCAGTATACGAAATCCGTGTTCTTTCGTCAAATTGTTTGCGAAGACCTTTCATATATTTTCTTCCTAGTGCGACATTTCCATATTGCTTTACCAGACAAATCCGCCGATTTACATAATCAATTTTTTCTACATACAAACAGTTTACTGCAATCGAGCGATGGCACTGCACTAAGTCACCGCCACACTGCTCCATACAGACACCAAGTTTGCGGTACGGAAACGAAAAGACATCATACCGGGTATGAACATACAGCGTTTTATTGCAGATTTCCAGATACAAAATATCCTTTGCCTCAAACATGTGTATACCAAGCCGTGTGTTTATCACCAGCGCCTTTGCAGCACCCTTGTTATCAAAACGTCCGTCAATCCAGTGAAGTAGTTTTTCCAATCGTTCTTTCTCAATTGGTTTTATCACATAATCAAAACAATGAAATACATGAAATGCCAGACTTTCATACGTATCATCTTTTGCCAGTAAAATCACCGGGAGCAGATAAAAACGCTGTAAGCCTCTCAGACAAGAAACAAAGGCTAGTCCTTCCTGTTCCCTCTCCTCTATATCTACTACTACAACATGAATGGTGTTTGTCTCTAACATATGGATTGCTTCCTGCTGACTTTCGACACATAAGAATTGAAGATTCCATTTGGCTGCTTCCCAGTCTTTAATCGGATTTGACTTTGAGAAAACAAGAACTTTTGTCACCGATACTCCTCTCCTTCATCACTTAGCTGCTGCTTGCAGTATTCGAGCAGTTCACACACCCTGCGGTTTCGTATCGCAAGATGTGAATCCACTGATTCCCGTCTTGCCTTCTGCCTGCCAGCTAACAGATACAGCGGATCTACATCGAGCTTCTCATATAGAATAACAAGTTTTTCAACATCCAGCCCATACACTCCTCTCTCAATCTTTCGATAATGTCCTACACTCACGCGGAGCAGTTTTGCCATATCATAAAAATCCATATGGGCACTTTCTCTCACATCCTGTAAACGTCTTCCAATAATTTCATTTTGTTCTTGAACCATAATTTTTCTCCTCCTTAGTCTCTATTCTACCAAAAAGAAGCGCTCGTTGGACGACTTTTTTTGACGCAAAACGACAAAGCACCAAATTACAAGGTTTTTTTCTGTTTTTTTTCATAAAAAATTTCAAAAATGTATACCGCAATCACTGAGAAAGCACTTTATCCAACACATCTGCCAATGGTGCTGCTGCGTTTTTTGCTTCCTCTACCGTATTATTTTCATTTCCCAGCTCAATCAATAACGAACGTGGTTCCAAATGCAGATTGTAGCGGTATCCTTTTAAATAAATTGGTTTGGTAAATCCTTCATAGTATTCCATAGCCGTGCATTTCATCTGAAGACTAAACGCAAGATTTCCCTGTAGATTCGGATTGTATAAATAAGGAATGGCACCCGATTTTGTTCTGCTCATACCATTAAAAAACATGACAATCGCCGTTTTTTTCCCTTGAATAGTAGTATACGTATGTTTTCCTTTACCGACCGAATCGCGGTGCAAGTCAATCAGCACTTTAATACCCGGATTTTTTTTTCGTATATTTTGAACCCCTTCCAGTGATTTATTGTACGCAAGACTCCTGTCAATGCCCCCGTTAATAAAATCATATCTCGTCGTATCATGGTAAACGGAATATCCCCTTTTTTCCAGTTCTTTTGTAAGTTCTGTACCAACGCCGACAACGGAATCGTTAATATCGTTTTTTTTGCTGTCTGAAAACTCTTCCGAAGCACCATGCGTATGATAAATCAAAATTTGTTTTTTCCCTTTTTCCTTTTTTAATTTCAAATTTTTATGTAACATCGCAGCCACATCAAACTGCTTTTTTGTCACAGAAGTCGTTGAATCTATAATATAAAAATTTTTCCACAAATAATCCACACTGAGTGACTCCCGCAATTGTTCCACCGCACTGTTTTTGTGGCGGACAACCTGGCTTGACACTTCCACTGCCGGCTGTTCTTCTTCCACGTCACCAATAAGCGGCTCACTTGGTTTTGGTATCTGTCCTTCCTGCAGTTCACGGTTTTCAACTACTGCCAGTTTTTCCTTTCCCGCATCACTTTCTGCCAGCGCCTGATTTGGCTCAAAATAAGACTGTCCCCCTAAGAGTTCCGCTAACACATATCGTCCTTCTTGTCCATTCCAAAGGCAAAAACAACTCTCCTTTGCAAGAAATCTTCCCGCTTCCTCTGCTATTTCCATTTTTCCTGCATCTTTTATAACAAAAAGCGCTCCTGCTAAAGAGGTGACAAACACCCCAATTGCGACCCGCATGCCAAACTTCATTTTTCATTCTCTCTTCATATCTTCTTTTTCATAAAAGGATATGCTGCTGTTTCCATAATTATCCCGTTTTTGAAAACAATGATTTAATACTTTTGCAAGATCTTTACTAATTTGATTCACCGATTCGTCAATATTTTTCGGCGTTACCATCACATCGGTTGTTTCCTCGGTCAGAATTTCATAAATAAACCGCTCAATTTCCTCCTCCGAATACCCCTGTTTCTCTAATACATGCTCCAAATGGTCGGAAATAATGGTTGCCGCATCTACAACCGTAGGAACACCAATTGCAACAACCGGAATTCCAAGCGTCTTTTTGGTTAGTTCCTTCCTGCGGTTTCCAACGCCGGCACCAGGCTCAATTCCCGTATCTGTAATCTGTACCGTTGTACAAAGCCTTTGCACACTTCTGGATGCTAATGCGTCCACAACAATTACCAAATCCGGTTTTGTCTTCCGTATAATCCCCTGTAATACCTCTTCAGTCTCAATTCCGGTCTGCGCCATGACACCGGGTGCTATTGCACTCACACAGCCATATCCATTTTCCTGCATAAAAGATGCACCAAATTCTTCTTTAAAATGTCTCGTCACAAAAAGGGCGTCTGTCATTTTCGGTCCTAATGAATCCGAGGTCACTTCCCGGTTTCCCAATCCAACAACCAAAACGCTCTTTTTACGAAGTCCCTTTATCATACTTTCCAACTGTTCACAGACACAGAGCAAAAATGGCTCTCTCTCATCAATATCTCCATGAAGCATAAGTGGTGATTCGATTGTAATATAAGTTCCTTTTGGTTTTTTCATTGCTTTGCTGCCTGCTTCATCCCGAATAATTACCGTCGTAATTTTCACCTTGCCTTGCAGACATTTTTTCTTTTCCAGAACAACCCCCTGTATTTCTACATGATTTCTGGGAAAACTCTCTCTTGCCTCTAATGCTAAGTCCGTCCGTTTTTCGGTCATTTTTGCCGCCTCCTGCACTGTTTTGCATCCAATCACAAATTTATTGTGTCCTATTTTTTATTTTTTATGTTAATTTGCAACTATTTACTTGACAATATGTGGTATATATAATAAGATAATTAGGTGTGTTTGTGCTGTTGTCCGTGTCCGACAAGCCAAACCAAACAAAGAATGAATTTAATTATTACGATGGAGGTGCTGGAATTGGCAAACATTAAATCTGCAAAAAAAAGAATTTTAGTAGCTGAAAAAAGAGCTGAGAAAAACAAATCTGTTCGTTCTCGTGTAAAAACAGCTGTGAAGAAAGTTGATGCTGCTATCGCTGCAAACGATAAGGCTGCTGCTGAAGCTGCATTGAAAGCTGCTGTATCAGAACTTGATAAAGCTACTAAAAAAGGTATTTATCACAAGAATACTACTGCAAGAAAAGTTTCTCGTTTAACAATCGCTGTAAACAAACTTGCGTAATGTAGAGGGCAGTCGTACTGCAACTACAATTCTACCCGTCGAATGAATAGAAAGGAGCTGGTAAACGGCTCCTTCTTTTTTAGAAAATGCGAATATTTAAGAGCGGGGAATCCTGAACAACTGCATCTACACACAAGGAGGCATTTATGAAACGAACGAATTATCTTTCATGGGACCAGTATTTTATGGGAATTGCAAAGCTTTCCGCCATGCGCAGTAAAGACCCACACACAAGCGTCGGTGCCTGCATTGTAGGAAAGGATAACAAAATTTTATCAGTTGGCTATAATGGCATGCCACAAGGATGCTCCGATGATATTTATCCATGGGACAGCGACAGCGATGACCCGCTGCAGACTAAATATTTATATGTCTGCCACGCGGAATTAAACGCACTGCTCAATTATACCGGCACAAATTTAAAAGGGGCAAAAATATACACTACGCTGTTTCCCTGCAATGAATGTACGAAAGCGTTAATTCAGTCCGGTATCTGCGAAGTCATCTACGCCGAAGATAAATATGCCAACACCGCTTCTGTCCTTGCATCAAAAAAAATGATGAAATCCGCAGGAATCAAATACCATGCCTATTCACCACAGGAAACAGAAGTTCACATGACTTTATAAATAAAAAACTGCCACCCATCCTTTAAGACTCGGAAATGGTTTGGCAGTTTTTTTCTATTTTATCTTTCAATTGATTCCATTCATCTTCGTGTTTCACAAAATACAACGGACAAAGTTTCCCCGTCACGTCATAATGACGAATCACTTGTTCTTTTGTCAAATCATATTTCAAACACAAATACGAAACCAGTTCAATAAGCGCCTGATAGGTTGTATTGTTAAACTTTCCATCTTTTCCCGGATGACAGCACTCAATGGATATAGTATCGTAATTTCTCCCATTGGAGGCGTAGGCAATTTCATTTAACGGAATACATTGGACAATCTGTCCCTCTAAGCCAATCACAAAATGGCTGCTGGCATAAGTCGCCTTTTGTTTTCCGGCATTAAGTTTTGGCAGATTATTAAAATAATTTCGGTTGTCTTCTGCATCCGTTCCCGGATTTGCCGTATAGTGAACGACAACACCTTTCACCTTTCTAAGCGCAATTCCCGGTCTCGAATATTTATTTTTCTGAATCAGTTTTGTCTGTATCGATAATTTCGGAAGTATTTTTTGTGCCTGCACGGTGTTGTCTCGGTTATTTCTCACTATAAAGGAAACAATCACACAGCATAAAAGGATGAAAAACGCTGCGACACTGATAATCAGTGCGCAGCGCCCTCTCTTCGACGTCCGTCTTTTTCTCGTCCGCGAAGAGTATCTTCTTTTTTTATTCGACACTATAGTTTGGTGCCTCTTTCGTAATGTGGATATCATGTGGATGGCTCTCCTTCAAAGAAGCAGCGGAAATTTTCACAAAGTGTCCGTTCTCCTTCAAATCTTCAATCGTCTTTGCTCCACAATATCCCATACCGGAACGAATTCCTCCAATCAACTGGAATACCGTATCCTCTACTGAACCTTTGTATGCAACACGTCCCTCTACTCCTTCCGGAACTAATTTCTTAGCATCCTGCTGGAAATAGCGGTCTTTACTTCCGTTTTCCATCGCTGCAATGGAACCCATGCCACGATATACTTTATACTTTCTTCCCTGGAACAATTCAAAACTTCCCGGGCTCTCGTCACAACCGGCAAAAATACTTCCCATCATACAAACATTTGCACCGGCCGCAATTGCTTTTGTCATATCTCCGGAATACTTAATACCACCATCGGCAATTACCGGAATACCATACTCTTTTGCTACGTTGTAAGAATCCATAATTGCAGTAATCTGTGGTACACCAATACCGGCAACCACACGGGTTGTACAGATAGAACCAGGTCCGATACCAACTTTTACTGCATCAACACCGGCTTCAATCAAAGCACGGGTAGCTTCTCCGGTTGCCACATTACCTGCGATAATGCCCAAATCCGGATATGCGTCACGAACCATTTTTACAACTTTTAATACATTTGCGGAATGACCATGTGCCGTATCAATAACAATGACATCTACCTGTGCATCTACCAGCGCTTTCACACGATCCATGATATTAGCCGTTACACCAACACCGGCACCACACAAAAGTCTGCCCTGCTTGTCCTTTGCTGAATTTGGATACTTAATCTGTTTTTCAATATCCTTAATTGTGATAAGTCCGGTCAGGTTTCCGTCTTTGTCTACGATTGGCAGTTTTTCCTTACGGGCTTTTGCCAGAATCTGTTTTGCTTCCTCTAATGTAATACCTTCCGGTGCTGTCACGAGCCCTTCTGATGTCATACACTCACTGATTTTTTTCGTAAAATCGGTTTCAAATTTCAAATCACGGTTTGTAATAATACCAACCAGTTTTTTATTTGGTCCCTCTGTAATCGGAACACCTGAAATACGGAATTTTGCCATCAAATCATCTGCGTCTGCCAATGTATGATTCGGAGAAAGATAAAATGGATCCGTAATAACACCATTCTCCGAACGTTTTACCTTATCAACCTCTTCTGCCTGCGCTTCTATAGACATATTCTTATGAATAATTCCGATACCACCCTGACGTGCCATCGCAATTGCCATGCGGTGTTCTGTTACCGTATCCATCCCTGCACTCATCATAGGGATATTTAATTCAATGTCCTTTGTCAAATGAGTTTTCAAACAAACTTCATTCGGTATTACTTCAGAATATGCGGGTACCAATAATACGTCGTCAAATGTAATGCCTTCACCAATAATAGTTCCCATCTTTTCTCTTCCTCTCTTTTTTGTATTCTATTTGTATTTTTATCATTTTATCGAATATTGACAGGGTTGTCAACTATTTTGGTCAATCCTTAATAGCGATTTTTTATTTTGTAAATTTTTTGACAATATCACGAATTTCCTCTGCATTTTTTTGATTTTCGTGTGTTACGGAAGAAATCGCCTCCGCACTTGTCTTAGTTGTCTCAATCTTATCGATAATGCGTTCCATTCCCTGAGAATTTTCCTCTGTGGCTCCTTCCACACGCTCCATCTGATTACAAATTGCAACAACGCCATCCGAAACAGAATCTGTCACATTCTGAATACCACGAATCAATTCCTCAATCGAGCCAATCGATGTGCTGTATTCATTCGACATCTCAATAAAGTCTGTAAACTGTTTTGTAACATCAGTCTTCCAATAATCCAAAATAGAAACAAAACACTGCCTTACATAATCAATGTTTTTGTTCGCATCTTTACAAATCGTCTGAATTTCCGTCGCAGTCTCGGATGAACTCAACGCAAGATTTCCAATCTCGCTAGCAACAACGGCAAATCCCTTTCCTGCCTCTCCGGCTCTCGCTGCCTCAATCGAAGCATTCAAAGAAAGCAAATTCGTCTGGCTTGTTATCTCTAGAATTCGATCAACCATCTCATTGATGCGTGACAATGACTGCAATTCTTTCATTGCCTTCTCAATATTATTTTCATTCCATACCATCTTTTCGCGATTGGCATCTAATGACTGATTAGCCGTATCTTTCATCTTCTGAACTTCCTGAATCAGTTCTTCGCTGCGCTCGCTTCCATCACTGACTTTTCTGCCAACATCGGATACAAGTTCGGAAATACGTCCAATTTCCTTACCAACCTGTTCTACAGCCTCTTCCGTAAGTGTAACACCAGCCACTACCTGTTCTACCGTTGCTGCATTATCACCTACACAATCATATAATTCTTCTGAGGAAGAAGTGATTTTCTCTGCCGATTTAAGAAGCGATACCGAGCAGGAATTAAGTGTATCAATAATGGCATCAAATGTACGATACAAAGAATCAATCGCCGTAGCAATGTGGCCAATTTCACTTTTTCCGTTGACATATTTCTCAATTTTTTCATCTTTATTCAACTTCAGATCTTTCAAATTCAAAATGGCATTTTCTGCTACTTTCAAAGGATTCAGACAGAATCGAATCACAACATAAGTAAGCAGCATAATGAGTAAGAAAGAGCCAAGACAGATAAATCCAAGCGTATTACGATTGGTATTTGCCATTGCAAATATTTCGTCTTCTGTATCCGTCATTACAACGGCCCAGCCGCGGTCATTTAACACGCGGTAAACACCTACACAATCTTTTCCATCAGCATCTTTGTAATCGATTTCATGAACCTGGTTACCGGCTCCTTTTTTGGCACTTTCCGAAATATTAAGGAGCATCGGATCCTTGATTTCTTTCGCAATCTTTTTCGAATCCTTGCTGAAAATATATGTATTTGTCTTTGTATTAATCATGGTAAAGGACGCATTATCAAGTCCTTCTACTTTTAACGCATCCAAACTCTTCTGAAGTTGTTCTCCAAAAGGACCACCGCCGACATATCCAATCATTTCATCCCCTTTATAAACCGGGCAATACATAGAAAGCGTTAACTTTTTCGAAGCAGGAGAAACAATAATTCCTGCATTATACAAGCGATCCGATTCCTTCATCGCGTCCTGCAATTGTTTTAGTGCTTCTCCTTTTCTAGTCGTCATTCCAACAATTTTCGGATTATTGTGAACAATTACATGCGTATTTGGCTCTCCGGCATAAATACCTTCCCATCCGGACAATTCTTTATAATAATCTTCTGTATACTTTTGAGCTTTTTTTTGAATTTCCGAATCGGTAGGATTTTCTAAAAGCTTCACAATCTCGATTCCCTTACTGTAAGAAACCAGCTGGTCTTCCGCATTATTTACATAGTCTTCAATGACCTTCTGCCTAGATTCAAGCGAAGTTTTCATGTTATCCATGCTGTTGTTCTTCATCACCGTTGTCATACTGTTGTTTGCAAAAAGGAACAACCCAAGCATACAAACCGCAACAACAACGGAAATGGTTACTGTAATTGTGGTACTCAACTTAAAGTTTTTCATTGTTTCTCATCCTTTCTTTTTCGATTTTTCCATTCTATCACATTCCTTACCCTTTGCATTGATTTATCACGTACCATTTTTGATTTATTACGTGCAACAAAAACAGTAACTTATGTTGATTATATCAACATAAGTTACTGTTTTCTTTTGTTTGATACATTATTAAGACAGCGACACAATTTCCGGACATTTCTTCTGCATCAACTCAACCATACGGCTTGTTGGTTCAAAGAGAATCATTACTTTCTCGTCCTTTTCCGGAAGTCTTGTTGCAATTCCGTAAACATTCGCCTTTTCATTCATTGACGAATAATCGCGTACTTCCAAGTGTCTGTATCCATCCAGTTTTGTGGACTGAATTGGAGCAATTGCATCCGCATCTTCAATCTCAATCCGAAGAATATTTTTTCGACGCTCTCCGCCCTGTATCATATCAAAGTCAAGCTGTCCGTCACAGAACACATATTCCCATTCCACACGGAATCTCGGCCAATACCAAATCAAGCCAAAGATTGCTGCTACTCCGATTAATACTAACAGATTAATTTTTGTCGATATCGAAATCAGTATTGATGCTAAAAAAACAAGAATTACCAAAATAATCAATATAATTTTTAAAGCAACGACTGACCCCGTCGTTTTCTTTTTTGCGTTCGCTTCTGCGTATGATTGTTCCATCCAATCCTCCTAGTTCTTTCGTCTATTTACATCATGCCCATGCCGCCGGCACCGCCTGCTGGCATTGCTGGTGCATCTTCTTTAATATTAGCAACAACAGACTCGGTTGTCAACAAGGTAGACGCTACACTTGTTGCATTCTGCAATGCACTTCTTGTCACCTTAGCCGGGTCAAGAATACCATTGTCTACCATATTTACATATTCTTCTGTCAATGCGTTAAATCCAAATCCAGGCTCCTCAGAACGAACTTTATCAATGATAACAGAACCTTCCAGACCTGCATTTTCTGCAATACGGCGAAGTGGTGCTTCCAGTGCTTTCAAAATAATGTTGGCACCGGTCTTTTCGTCTCCCTCAAGAGAGGCAGCCATCTTAGCAACTTCTTTGCTGGCATGAATGTAAGCAGAACCGCCACCTGCGATAATTCCTTCTTCTACCGCTGCTCTTGTTGCTGCCAAAGCATCTTCCATACGAAGTTTTGCTTCCTGCATTTCTGTCTCAGTTGCTGCACCAACACGCACAACAGCAACGCCACCAGCTAATTTAGCAAGTCTTTCCTGCAGTTTTTCACGGTCAAAATCAGATGTTGTCTCTTCAATCTGATTCTTAATCTGTGCAATTCTTGCCTCGATTTCTGCTTTATCGCCTTCACCATCAACAATGATTGTATTTTCTTTCTGAACTTTTACAGATTTTGCACGTCCAAGCTGATCCATCGTTGTCTCTTTCAAATCCAAGCCAAGTTCTTCGGAAATTACCTGACCACCGGTAAGGATTGCAATATCTTTGAGCATTTCTTTTCTTCTGTCACCATAACCAGGAGCTTTTACAGCAACTACATTAAAGGTTCCGCGAAGTTTATTGATTACCAATGTGCTGAGAGCTTCTCCCTCTACATCCTCAGCAATAATCAAAAGTCTTGCACTTGCCTGAACAACCTGCTCAAGCAGTGGAAGGATTTCCTGAATATTAGAAATCTTTTTATCGGTAATCAAGATATACGGATTATCCAGTTCTGCTTCCATCTTATCCATATTAGTAGCCATATAAGCAGACAAATAACCACGGTCAAACTGCATACCTTCTACCATATCCAGTTCTGTCTTCATTGTCTTGGATTCTTCAATTGTAATAACACCGTCACCGGTTACTTTTTCCATTGCATCGGCAACCATTTCACCAACCTGCTCATCACCGGCAGAAATTGCTGCAACTTTTGCAATCTGCTCTTTACCGGAAAGTTTAGAACTCATGCTGCGAATGGAATCAACAGCTGTCTCTGTTGCCTTTTTCATTCCCTTGCGGAGAATAATCGGATTTGCTCCGGCTGCTAAGTTCTTCATTCCTTCATTAATCATAGCCTGCGCCAAAACGGTAGCTGTTGTTGTACCATCACCGGCAACATCATTTGTTTTCGTTGCTACTTCTTTTACTAACTGGGCCCCCATATTTTCAAAGGCATCTTCTAATTCAACTTCTTTTGCGATTGTTACACCGTCATTGGTAATCAATGGAGCACCAAAAGATTTATCCAAAACAACATTTCTTCCTTTTGGTCCAAGTGTTACACGAACGGTATCTGCCAGTTTATTTACACCTGCTTCTAATGCAGATCTTGCTTCTACGCCAAATTTAATTTCCTTAGCCATAATTAAATTCCTCCTATCAAATCAATCTTTACTCTACAATTGCCAAAATATCACTCTGACGAACAATTACATACTCCTCGCCGTCCAATTTTACATCTGTTCCGGCATATTTGGAGTAAATCACTTTATCGCCAACTTTTACTTCCATTTTTACTTCTTTTCCATCCACAACACCACCCGGTCCAACAGCAATAATCTCTGCCTGCTGTGGTTTTTCCTGTGCCTGCCCCGGCAGTACAATACCGGATTTGGTGGTCTCTTCTGCGTCTAACTGTTTCAATACAACTCTGTCACCTAAAGGTACTAATTTCATGTTTGATTCCTCCATTTCTTATATCTTGTTAGCACTCCAATCTGACGAGTGCTAACCCATTGGCTCTATAATATGCAATAATCAAAAGAAATGCAATGCCTTATGCATTTCCATATTTCCGCATTTTGCCACTATATCTAACTTATGCTCTTTTTTTCTCGTTTATTCTTATTTTTTCATTTTTCGTAGTTCTCTTCTTCTGCAACATACACACAATGCCACTACCACTGAGAAAAAACAATGTAATCCACAGTTTCAAATTGCTGTCATCACCAGTCTCCGGACTCTTATCTTCTGTTCTTGACGATCCTTTTTCCTCATTCTCATCACTGGTTTCAGACAGTGTATCTTCAGCCTCTTCGCTGGTATCACTTGCTTCTGACTGTGTATCTTCAGCCTCTTCGCTGGTATCACTTGCTTCTGACTGTGTATTTACCGGATTGGAAGCGTTGCTTACAGATGGAGCATCCGTCGCACTTGCATTATTTGTTTCAGACTGTGCACCACCCTGATTTGTATTGTTTGTCTCCGTCTTTGTATTTGCGGATTTTAACTCAAGAGCGGCAACCGCATCCTCAATAGCCTTCGCCATCGCATCCACCTCTGCCTGCTCCTTAATATTTTTACCACGCACTACTGCATCTATAGCAACATTTACCGCTGTAAAGTCCTTGTACAAATTCACATCCAAAGCTTTTGCCTTGGCAATGGCCTCATCCACTGTCGTGTAATCTGCATCTTTATATGTCAATGCCTGAATTGCTGTTTCTATTGCTGCTGCCATCGCGTCTACCTCTGCCTGCTCCTTAAAGTTCTTATCCCGGTCAACGGCATCTACCGCTGCTGTAACATCCGAAAAGTTCCGGTATAAATCTGCATCCAGACCTTTTACCTTGGTCAGTGCTTCATCCACCGCTGTATAATCCGCACTTCGCAATTTCAACGCTTTGATGGCTTTTTCTATCGCTTTGGCATGACCTTCCACCGTTTCCTGTTCCGTGTAATCCTTGTCATACTCAACAGCATTTACCGCATCGGTCACAGCAGAAAAATCCTCATAATCATTCTTATTCAGTGCATTTACTTTATCAATTGCTTCATTTACCGCTGTGTAATCCGCCTTTTGTACAGACTGCTGTTCATAAGTTGTATGATAAAGTCCAAAACTCATATTCTCATTTGCATTTGCATAAAACCACGTAACATCAAGCATTCCCGAATGATTAATGAATATAGACGGCTGCGCCATAAAAAACACTCCATCTTTACCATGTAGTTTTTGCGGCAGTATTTCTGCTTTTCCTGTTGTATTGTTGTAATAATACAAGCGAATATCTTCCTGCCTGATATCCTGTTCCTTATTTTGCTCATCCATCCATTTTCCATTGGAGGATTTTGTATATTTCATACCATTGAGGGTAATCTCTGACTTATCTATTTTTAACGGGCTGTACTCTCTCGCCGTAATATACTGCATGGAACCGTCTTTGGAAAGAATCGAATATCTTGCGTCTCCTGTTTTAGATACATCTGCGAGTTCCTCAATCTTCCACCCGGATGTGCTGTCCGAATCGGTGCCGATTTCCTTAATCTTTCCATTGCAGTAGTAAATTAATTCTGGCAGATCCGTCTCAACAATGGAGCCATATGTATCCGGCAGATTGACTGTATCTACATTTTTTCCATTATTTACAGCCAGTTTAACTTTGTTATTCTTAAACTCATCCGGAGAATACAAAGATACCTTATCTCTCTGTTTTACCTGATCATACATCACATCCGATACATGTGTCCCATCCACAGCCTCTTCATAAAGTACTGCAACCGAACCATTGAGTTCTGCCACTGTATGATTGGAAATATAATTGCAGGATTCTGCAAAAACCATCGGTATTAGATTTCCCTTGGCATCGGTCTTGTTATCGTCTGAAGAAAACTTGTTCGTATCCGGATCATAATAAAGTCCCTCGATTCCATATGCTCTGTCATCATTTTTTACATCCGAACAAACAACCCATGTAATGAGTATTTTGTCTCCAAATTTAGTTATATGAGAATTATACGCGCTGACATCACTTGATTCTTTTGTAACTGTGAGAATCTTATCCGAAAATACTATGGTTGAAGACTTTAAAGCCCTAACCGATATTCTCATAGAACCTGCAATCTCATCCTTCGTCTCAGTCCCGTCAAACTTCTTATTTGCATCAGTCCATGTAATGATCATGTTGTTATTAAAAGTGTCATCAAGGTCCGTAAATAGAAATGGGTCCATATCCCATGTTTTATCATCCTGAATTTCCGTAGGAGGGCTGACGTTTGCGTACTCTTCCGAACTGCCAGACCAATATAGCTTAGCACAATCTTGTCCATCACTGTCCATATACCATGAATACAATAGCAAATCTGAACTTGTCCCCGGTAGTTTCGCACCTTTCAATCTACAATAGTCAGGATTACCATAATACATAAGATATACGTCTTCCTTACTTTCTGCTGCCCATACTTTGACCGGAACCGTATTGACCAACAATATGAACACTAAAACAAATACCACGAGTTTAACTGATTTGTAATTTTTCTTTTCTTTCTTCTTAACCGTTATCCGCATTAAGCGTCACCTCCATCAAAACCTTCCCTTCTGTACTTGTCCGCAAACAGGGCAACAGCCTGTTTCAGGACTTCCATCTGGGTTTTTAGATAATATTCATCTTCAAACATAGCATAGTGGACGCAGGCACGGACGAATATGAAGATTAATGGCGTAATCACCTTATGAGGAATACCAATCTTTGGCTCTAACTGCTTCGCATACTCCGTATACCGCTCATTGACACCCTCAAAGAATTTCTTTCCATACTCAATATACTTGGGAAGTGTGTACACTTGATACATCAAACGATACTTTTTCCCGTGCTTCTTCGCTGTCCAGTAAGGCACCTCTTCAATAAACCGTAACACATCCTTAGGATCGGTAGGTGCCTTTTCCATAAAATCATCCTCTACCTTGGTCATACAATAGGCGGTTGATTCAAGAATCAGCTCATCTATATTTTTAAAGTAACAATACAGATTGCCTGTGGTGCAGTTGCAGGCTGCGGCAAGTGCTTTAATCCCTGTACCAGTCAGTCCGTTTTCCGCATAACATTCGAAGCATTTTTCCATGATTTCCTTTTTTCGTTCATTATGCTGCTCTTTTGTCTTTTTCATATGTATCCCCTTCATTTTATCTGATTGATTGTTCATTATTAGAATATCATAAGCTGACATCAACATCAAGTTTTTTAGAAATATAGAAAACAAAAACTGTTAGGTTGACTTAATTGCTAGAAAAATCTTTCTACGGTCACCCAATTTTCTCTCTTGCGTTGACTTGTTTATACTTTTTTCTAAATAAAGTCAACTTCTACGAGGTCTGAGTTGACCTAAATTTGCATAATTACAAATACAGTCATTTATTTTTTCGATTTTTATGACCTATTTAGCAAAATATGATTTCTCGGTCAACTTTTGTCTAAAAAATGGTTGACCGAATTTTCGATTTTGTAAAATCCAGTCAACCAGTCACAAACTAAATTAACATTACAAGAATACCAACAACAGGGGCAAACACCTGATTTATTCTATCCATTGTACAAAGGCTGTTTTATCGGAACAATTATATCCCGCACTTTTATAAAACTCCATAGTTGATTCCTTTTTCGAACCTGTGAGTAACATCATTTTATAGCAGTTTCCCCTTTTAGCTATTCCTTTAGCATATGCTAAACATTCCGATGCATATCCCTTTCCACGATAATCTTTATGTGTAACAACATTTTCTATAATAGCATACGGTCTTACATTTCTTGTCAAGTTAGGTATGATTACACAAACACAAGAAGATACTATTTTGTTATCCACAACTTTTATAACAATATGATGATTTCTATCCTGAACAATAGTCGACCATGTTCTATTTAATTGCTCTGTCATTTCCGGAACAGTACTTTCATGTAAATGTAAATATAATTCTAATAACCCTTTTAATTCATTTTCGTGTATTTCTCTAATCAATATAGTGCCCCTCCTTTAACTTGTATCACATTCATCATACTAAACATTGTTTTTTAATCAGCTCTATTATATCCATTGGCTTTTCAATATGCTCAAAATCTGTTTTCCTTTGTGCGGGTTGATTTATTCCTTCCTTAAGATACCAAACGGCTTGTACAACTTGCATTCCAAGCCTTTGTGCCGCCTCAAGTTCATTGCTTCCACCATCTCCCACATATAGACAGGCGTCCGCCTCAACACCTAGCCTTTCTATGCATCTTTCAAATATAGCTGGATCTGGTTTTTGTATTCCTTCATCAAAAGATAAGCATACAGCATCAAAAAAAGGATACAAAATACTTTTCTTTATAACCGTTGACTCTTCCGAAAAACAATTATTTTCTCGAAGTATCTTTTCCAGTAGTTCTTCTAAAGTGATTTTTCCTGTCGTTCTATTTTTTTCTTCTGCACGCCATGTTTCTTGGAATCTTCCTTCTGCAATACCCGCATCTGACGCCATCTGAGTTCCAAAATACAATGGACTATCAAAAAGAGTTATAAGTGTTTCATACATATCAAATATTACTGCTTTTATCACTTGCATCACCTCCGTGTACATATTTGGGCAGGTTTTGGTATAATTTTCCTAAGCCTTTCTCATATGCTGCAAGTTCAACATCAATATCCATTACGCCTATCCTCCATAAACAATTTCCGATTCATATATGCGCAATCACCCTTAGTCTGCGGTAATCAGCAATCCACTGACTTCCATTCCAAAGAGACTTTCTCGTTAAATCCTCAACATTTTTAATAACTTCTGTCTGCATCTTTTCAGTCATTAATTCCAAGTCAGAGGCAAAAAACTGTTTCATCCAGTTCGCTAAACCTTTTTCATTATCTTTTAATGGCGTTGGTCTGTCATAATCATATATTTTATCAATAACAAATCCGTTCTTTCTTAATAAGGCAGCAAAATGCTCACTTGTCGGAAAATTAAACTTAGGACTGTATTCATATCTCAAATCCTTGCTCACTCTCATAAATGCATTCTCGATTGTTGCAATATTTCCATTAGCACCAAATTCGCATACCAATAATCCGCCTGGTTTCAATACTTTATGTATATTATTCAACAGCGCATTATGGTCTGTTATCCAATGAAAAACAGCATTTGAAAAAACAACATCAAACTGTTCTACAAATGGTAATGCCAGTGCATCACTAACTATAAATTTTATGTCAGGATACTGCTGTTGCGCCCGTTTTATCATGCTTTCCGAACTGTCAACACCAATCACCACTTCTGCCAACTTCTTTAAGTGTACTGTAAGAATTCCGGTTCCGCAACCCAAATCAAGAATACTTTGATTATTATTCTCAGGCACAAACTCTAAAAGTCCTTTTCCGTATTCTGCGACAAAATCATGTTTATTATCATATAAAGCTGCATTCCATTCACTCATAAATTTTCATAAACCTCCAATTTACTTTTCCCTCATTATAACACAATCGTGATTCAGATATTAAACACTTTTTTTGTCTTTGATACTGTAAACTGAATAACCGGTCCCGACAGAATAATTGTCAAAATAGTACATAATCCAAATTTTCCGCCAAGAATAACTCCAATAACAACCATCATAATATCAAGTATCATTCGCACAACTTTTACCTGCCAGCCATTCTTATCTGCAAGCGAAAATGTCAATGCCTCATAAGAACCACGCCCTAAAGAAGCTGCCGCATAGATTCCCGTTCCCATTGCGAAAAGGATTATACCCAATATCATAATAAGTGCATTTACCCACAAATGCGCACTGTACACATGCATATTTGCAAACAAATCAACACAAAAGCTATATACAATCTGATATAGAATTGTACCAATATGTATCTGTGAGCTGTCATAGAAGAATGCAAAAGCAATCATAATTATGGCTACTATCATAGATGCCATACCTATACTTATATGAAAAGTTTCAGAAATCCCCTGCCACAAAACGGCAAGAGTTGCACCACCAAACCCAGCATATAAGGCAAGCGTGATTCCATATGCCGCCACCACGGAACCGACTACTATTATAATTATTTTCTTTATCCATTCTAATCTGCTCATTGCCATAACCCCTTTCTGCTTTTGTCACGGCAATTCTTATATTTATAGTTTTCCAATAAAATTAAAAAGACTATAGACACACTGTTATGTTCAGAAACAGTAAAATCTATAGTCTTCATCTATGCCGAGACAAGCTCTTTATCAATTTAGGTATAATAATAAATTTATTATTGTTATTTGTCAAGATTATATATTTTTGTGCTATAAACTGGAATCTGTTACACTCTTTCTTTCATCTTTTTATTATAAATCACAAGAACCATTATAAAAGAAAGTAACTGTCCAATTAATATTCTCACTATTTGCATATTGTCTGCTTCATTATTTGAAACAACATGTACAAGATTTGTCACGGCAACATTATTAAATAAATGGTCTCCTAATCCCATCCATAATGAACCTGTCAGCTTGTATAATAATGACCATTTTAAACTCATAATACCAGCTAATACAATATAACCAATTCCCATTACCAATAGATTTCCGATTAATGAATTATCTTCTATATAATCCCTAAATGGCATAACCCAATGCCAAATACCAAACAAAAATGCAATAAACACAATACTCTTGATATATGAACCCTCATCTAGTATTTTTGAAAAGAGGCCTCTGAAAACACCCTCCTCCATCCAAACATTAATGATATTAAAAACAATGCACAGCATTACAAACTGTATTCCTGTCTGTTCTACCATCTCACCATTAAGTGAAAATCCACTTGCATAAAAACACAAATTCACATTTCCATTCATCACATACAAAATAATACATTCAATGGTATATGCTACAATAAAACATATTATCCCTAGCAACAACCCTTTTGTAATATTACTAGCAAAACCTGTTTTTACAAATCCTATGTCGCTCCATTTGCTTTTTGTAACACGCAAAAGAATAAATAAAATAACTATTCCAAAAATTTTATGTATAAAATTTTCAGCCAATACTGTTTCATCAGTTCTAATAAAGAAATATTCAATTATTCTTGCAATGACGCAAACAATAAATATTCCCCAGCATACTACTATTGAATGCTTTTTTAGTATATTCATTTTAAACATATCCTTACACCTATCTTTATATTAAGAATGCCAATCTTATCGGTCTGACAAATTCCGATTTGCTGTCATGTCAAATTCAATTTTTAATTTTTCTGTATAATAAATATAATGTTCTCTTCGAGCCCATGTATCCATATCAATTTTTGCAAATTCAAGCATTTTTATATCCTCCATCATCTACTCTAGCGAGCAATTTCGATTTTGAGCAAAAGCCCAAAGGACTTTAATGTCCCTTATGCTTTTCTCTTTTCTTTTGCTGTTTCAGTTCAAACATTCGCTGTTCTTGTGCCTCTTTTTTTCTACGGCTTCTCTCTTTGCGCTCCTGCTTGTTCTGTTCCTGTTGTAATTTCAACGCCTGCTGCGATTTTGTACCAATGCCGGTTTTCAACATCTTCTTTGCTTCACGCTGCATCCTTTTTGGATTTCTTTTTATATCCTTTACAACAGTTTCAACAGCCGGACTGAATTTCAAACTAAAATAGTATTTTTGAATATATTCCTGCACTTCGTAATCCTTTGGTTCTGCACCAAATGTTGCCTTCGCCACAGATAGTTTACCATCTTCAATACGTTCAAATACACCTACCCAAAATGGTTCTTCAAAATATACCGTCAGTTTCCCATTTACTTTGTCCATGTGAATCCCTCCTAAAATTAAATGAACAAAGAATGGACAACCCGGAGGGGCAGGCTACTTACCCTATTTTCATAGGACGGCCGGGCTACCTACCGGCTCTAGCACATCAATGATGTACGTTGCGTTTTTATCTTTGCTTTTATAATCAAGCCATTTGGCACGATTAACTTAATTTGATACCTTCCAATTCTACTTTTTTAACCCAAAAATTTCCCCTGCAAATCAATATCTATCTTATGCTCATGCTCTATCAGAATACAGTTAATTCCATTCTTTTGAGCAAGTGCTAAAGTATGTGCATTATCTTCCAACACACTTTCCAAAGTGCAGTCCTCATCATTCAATCGTTCTTCGACAACATTTGCATATCGCTTGATATCATCAAAATGTGTCCGTATATAGTTCTCGCTCATAACGATGCAGAAGAACTTTATCTCCTCAAGATACTCGGTCGAAAAATCTTTTTCCCAATCTAACGGAATATAGCAGCCCTCAACGATAAGATTTTGCTTGTTTTCTATTACAGTTTTTATCATTTCCCGAACAATAGGCCATAGGTATTCTGTCAATTCAGCAGTATCACTCATTGGTGTTAGTTCCGTATTTCCGCTACGTATCAGTCCCATTTTCAAATGGTCTATTGAGAAATAAGGATATTTGTATTTTTCGAGAAGTTTTTGCGCCAACAAAGTTTTACCTGTATGAGAGGCACCGGTAATCAAAACAATCATAATTCTCTCTCCATCCGATAGTTTATTTCCCTTTCCATAGTATAACAAAAAAATCCTGATTAAGCAAAATCTCCCCTTTTCATGTTATAATAAAATAAAAAATTAAAGGAGCAATGACAACCATGCCAGAAATATTATACGAAATCCCAGTCAACGACATTTTTGACCGCCCGTGCGAGTGCCCGGTCTGTGCCATGAAAAAAAAGCTTGATGATGACGAAGTTGCCTTTGCCATGGGTCCTAGCTATATGGAAGATGACATCCGGCTGACCACCGATAAAATCGGATTCTGCGCCCACCATATGCAGATGATGTATGATTTTGAAAACCGCCTCGGTCTCGGTCTGATTCTAAATACCCATATGCAAAACATCATAAAGAATGTCGAAACACTGCAAAAAAAGAAACGGAACGGCTCCAAACGCTTATTTGCGAAGGATACCGGTTCCGCTCTCTCCGATTATATCAAACAGACTACAAGTTCCTGTTTTATATGTGACCGTATAAAAAATACTTTCAAACGGTATTTAGTGACCACTTTATATCTGTACGAGAAAGATTCCGATTTCCGTAAGAAATTTAAAAACAGCAAAGGATTCTGTCTCGAACACTATGGTATGCTTTATGACCTTGCACCTTCTCACTTGAGCGGGCAGGTACTTGTCGATTTCACAAGCAATTTAAATGAAATCTTCCTTACAAACTTTAAGCGCGTGCAGGAAGACGTCTCATGGTTTGTCGACAAACACGACTACCGCAACAAAGAGGCCTCTTGGAAAAACTCAAAAGACTCTCTCCCACGTGCTATGACAAAAGTAAACAGTATCTTATCGGAAAATTGATTACTCCGCTTTGCCTTGAAGTTTCTCCTTCAGGGCAAACGCTTTGTCCTTAATACGGCGCTGGGCATTTCTTGCCACTAACACCTTTGAAACATAGCGTTTTGCTTCATCATTTTTACCAATACGTCTTGCCAGTTCTGCGAGCAGATACATCATTGTATACTGGTCCATGCCACACATTGGGAAATCTTCTTTGGAAAATGCTGCTTCAAAGCCATCATAGGCATTCGAGAGCAATTCCTTTTCTTCGTTAATCAGCTCTGTAACTTCTTCTTTTTTGTAATCGCCCTGCATCAAAAGTTCGCGCTTGCCACGGCAGAGCCATGCCATCTTCAGACAGGTGTAAGCACGCTCACTGCTCTTACCGTTTTTCACAACGGTATTCAAAAGTGCCATCTTATGTCTTGTCAGCGCATCATCATATGTGTAAATCTTTCCTGCTTCCGGCTGATAATGGAAGTTCGCAGAAATTTTTTCCTTGATGTTTTTCGCCTGGCTAGACATCACAAAATTAAAATAGCGGTTCAGTGCTGCATAACCACATTTTGGACAAAGAATCGCATCATACTTCAAGGAATCGACTCCCATATAACGCGGACGCAAATCCGAATCGGCACCAACCAAACGCACCTTACCGGTTCTTACCATACGACTCTTAAACTCATGGTCACATACCGGGCAGGTGTAACTCTTGTCAAAAAGCAGGTCTTCTTCGTTTGTTTCTTTTTTGGCATCCTGTTTTGCCGCTTCCTGCTTTTTCTTCTCGCTGTCGCTTTCCTGATACACATCTACTTTTTCAACATTTTTAAAACCTAAATCCTCCAACCCTGCAAAAATATTAGACATCGTCATCCCCCGTTTCCATCTAAATTTTATTTATTGGGACGATAAGAGCTCTTCAACGATACAATGCGATTAAACACCATATGCTCTGCCGTCGTATCCTTTGTATCCACACAGAAGAAACCAGTTCTCATAAACTGGAACTTATCCCCTGGTTTTGCCTCTTTCAGTGCCGGTTCCATATAGCACTCTTTCAAAATTGTCAAGGAATTTGGATTTACATTTATGGAACCATCTTCATTGTAAACCCCTTTTTCTTCGTCAACAATATTTTCATATAAACGTACTTCTGCTTTTGCCGCTGTATCCGCAGCTACCCAGTGAATTGTTCCTTTCACTTTGCGGCCGGTAAAGCCGGAACCGGATTTAGTCTCCGGGTCATACGTTGCATGAACAACCGTTACATTTCCATCTTCATCGGTTTCGTAACCGGTACAAGTCACAAAATAAGCACTCATCAGACGTACTTCATTGCCCGGGAACAGACGGAAATACTTGCGAGGAGGATCAATCTTGAAATCCTCTCTCTCAATATACAACTCTCTTCCAAATGGCACCTTACGTGTACCAAGTTCCGGATTCTCCTGATTATTCGGAACATCCAAATATTCAATCTTTCCTTCTTCGTAATTATCAATCACAAGTTTAACCGGGTCTAACACTGCCATCATTCGTGGCTGAGACATTTTCAAATCCTCGCGGATGCAGTACTCTAACATTGCAGAATCCACGGAACTGTTTGATTTGGAAACACCACAAAGCTCCATAAACTTGCGAATGGAAGAAGCCGTATATCCTCTTCTTCTAAGAGCAGTAATCGTAACCAGTCTTGGGTCATCCCAACCGTCTACAATACCATCTTCTACCAGTTTTTTGATATAACGTTTACCGGTTACCACATTGGTCAGATACATTTTTGCAAATTCAATCTGGCGTGGCGGCACCTCAAACTCACATTCTTTTACAACCCAGTCATAAAGCGGACGATGATCCTCAAACTCCAGTGTACAAATCGAATGGGTAACACCCTCAATCGCATCCTCAATCGGATGAGCAAAATCATACATCGGATAAATGCACCACTTATCTCCTGTATTGTGATGGTGTAAATGTGCTACACGGTAAATAACCGGGTCTCTCATGTTAATGTTCGGCGAGGACATATCAATCTTTGCACGAAGCACACGGGAGCCATCTTCAAACTCACCATTTTTCATTCCCTCAAACAGAGAAAGGTTTTCTTCTACCGAACGGTTTCGGTAAGGACTGTCTTTGCCGGGCTCTTTTAACGTACCGCGGTACTCTCTAATTTCTTCTGCTGACAAATCACAGACATATGCTTTTCCTTTGCGAATCAGTTTCAATGCACATTCATACATGTCATCAAAATAATTCGATGCAAAATATACCGGTGGTTTTTCGCCACAAATCCACTCCACATCTTTGCTGATGGAGTCCACAAATTCTTCTTTTTCTTTCTGTGGATTCGTATCGTCAAAACGAAGGTTAAAGGTTCCGCCATATTCCTTTGCCAATCCCTGATTCAACAAAATCGATTTGGCATGTCCAATATGCAGATAACCATTTGGCTCCGGTGGAAAACGCGTAACCACTTTATCATACACGCCCTCCTGCAAATCCTTATCTATTTCATTTTCAATAAAATTTCTTGAAATCACTTCTTCATTCATCTCTGGCATAAAAAAAAGCCTCCTTTGCGTATCTCTCTAAATAATAACACAAAGAGGCTTTTTAGACAAGATTTTATTTGAAATCGTGTCCGCCGATGCGAAGTTTTGCATGAGACAGACGCTGACTGAAAAAGTGATACTTACTCATCTTAATTTCTTTGCCTTTATAAGTAACACATTTTTCGCCTTCTAAAGCAATTTTTGCCGCCTGCACACATTTGGCACGGGCACCGGATTTATATTTGCCCTGGCTGTATTTTTTCATTTCCTTCTGCCATTTACCGGTACGAACCGGAGTAAACTGTCCGCGCTGTTTGAGAACACCCTGAATCGAGTTTGGAAAAACACCGGATTTTTTACGATTCATCACAACAATTCCTACCGCTGTCTTTCCTGCTTTGCTCTGGTTCCCTGCCTCACAGAAAATAATCGCAGACATCATTTTTAATTCCTTGCTTGTATAACTTTTTTTCTCAGCAGCCTGTGAAGGTGTTGCCCCGATTAAGATTCCCATCAACGCAAAAACCGCCATCATTCGTACTACTAAAGTTTTCAAAAACATGTTTACACTCCTAACATTTTTATTGGTTACAAAATTGTTATCGACTTGCATCGTTTTTGTAACATTTACGTAACAATTGTAACATACTATAATAAAAAATCAACCCTAAATACAAAAAAACCGCCTTCCAAATGCTGGAATCAACGGTTTTTGGTTTGTTTTTACGAAAACTTTTATAATTTATTTAATTATATTTTGTAACAATTGTGTCGAATTTGAGCGAACCACCAAACAAATCGAGGGCACTTCCAATCGTATAATTGACTCTGTTTTTTCCTGTTTTTTGAATTATTTCGATGTCCTCATAACTGCCAATGCCGCCGGCATATGTAATCGGAATTTCACTTTCTTTAGCAAGAATTTTTAACAAATCCTCATCTACACCCGTGCCGGTTCCCTCAACATTTACAGCATGCACTAAAAACTCATCACAATACGAATGAAGTTTTTCCATCAGTGCTTCATCCAGACACTGATTAGTAAATTTCTGCCACCGGTCGGTTACAATATAATAAGAATCTCCCTTTTTCCGGCAGCTCAAATCTAAAACCACATGCTTTTTCCCCACCGCTTTCACTAATTGCTCCAGACGGTCAAAACGAATCTCTCCGCCCACAAAAACATACGATGTAACAATGACATGGCTTGCGCCAAAATCTAAAAAAGAAGCAGCATTATCCGCATGGATTCCACCACCTACCTGAAGGGCCCCCTGCCACGCTAAAAGAGCTCCCTTTGCCTGCATAAGGTCTGCTTCATAATAAGGACTGTCCGCCGCATTTAACAAAATAATATGTCCGCCGCGAAGCCCCTTTTCACGATACAAGGCGGCATAATCTGCCGCCTGCATCTCCGAAACAAAATTCTCTTTTGCAAAATCTTTCTCATCTTTTAAACTTCCACCGACAATCTGCTTTACCTTACCATTATGAATATCGATGCATGGTCGAAATTCCATCCTTTTATCCTCTCTTTACAGTCCAAGAATCTTTTCTACGGTCATCTGCATCTCACTCTTGTCGCATACAATATCATGACGAATCGGTGCGGTGCGGATTTCCTCAATTGCTTCCGGAATCTTCACACCGGAAAGAGCATTTAACTCATCTACCAGTTCAAAATCAGTCATGCTGTCATATTTTTCTTTGTCAATGGCATCCATAACACTGCGGGTAAACTTGTATGGGCTTGCCGTAGAAGCAATTACTGTCTTTAAGCCGGCATCCTTTGCCTTGTCATAATAAACACAGGAAGCAACCGACGTATGTGTATCCATGATATAACCGGCTTTATCAAACACCTTCTTAATGTTTGCTGCAGTTTCAGCTTCTGAAGCATAACCACCAACAAAGCAGGATAATTTCTCCATCATTTCCTTGGTAATCGTATATTCACCATTGCTTGAAAGTGCATCCATAAACACTTTTGTCTGTGCTGCATCCTCACCGGTAATGCGGTAAATCAAACGCTCTAAGTTGCTTGAAATCAAAATATCCATCGACGGAGAAGATGTCAAAATAAATTCTCTCTTTCTGTCATAAGTCCCTGACTGGAAGAAGTCAAACAATACTTTGTTCTCATTCGATGCGCAGTACAAAGTCTCAATCGGAAGCCCCATATTTTTTGCATAGAAAGCTGCCAATATATTACCAAAGTTTCCGGTTGGAACAACTACGTTCATCTTCTCACCGCAGGTAATTTCACCTTGTTTGAGAAGCTGACCATACGCATATACGTAGTAAACAATCTGTGGTACCAAACGTCCAATGTTAATAGAATTGGCAGAGGAAAACTGATATCCTTTTGCATTCATGCGCTCTGCTAAATTTTTTGAGTGGAACATCTCTTTTACGCCGGTCTGGGCATCATCAAAGTTTCCGATAATTCCTACTACATTTGTGTTTTCTCCTTTTTGTGTCAGCATCTGTTTCTCCTGAATCGGGCTGACACCGTTTTTCGGATAGAACACAATAATACTTGTTCCCGGAACATCCGCAAAACCAGCCAGTGCAGCTTTTCCTGTATCACCGGATGTTGCAGTCAAAATAACAATTTCATTTTTAACACCATTTTTCTTTGCTGCCGTTGTCATCAAATATGGCAGAATCGAAAGTGCCATATCTTTAAAGGCGATTGTCTTTCCATGGAACAATTCCAGATAATAAGCGCCATCTTTTTTAACAAGCGGAGCAATTTCCTTGGTGTCGAATTTATCATCATAGGCACCATTAATACAATGCTTTAATTCTTCCTCGGTAAAATCTGAAAGAAACAGCTTCATAACTTCATAAGCGGTTTCCTGATATGTCATATCAGCAAGTTTTTCAAGCGGTACTTCAAGTGCAGGAATCGAATCCGGCACAAATAATCCACCGTCATCTGCAAGTCCTTTTAAGATTGCCTGCGATGCTGTCACTTTGTCACTATTGCTTCTTGTACTCTTGTACATGATACTCATAATCTCTCCGTCCTTTTCTCTAAACTCATTTCGGTAAAACAAAACTAAACATAGAATACCATGAAATGTCAATTTATACAAGACTGCAAATTACGTGTTTTAGCGAAAAAATTCGTGACAGCCGTATTCGCATATTTTTGTGAGTTCTCTGTCAAACCAGCTGACATTGGAAGAATCAGAGCCGGCACGGTACATAAAATACAATGCTCCGTTTGTATTATCTTTTTCCTTTAACGCCTTTTCTACCGCTTTTTTTGTCCGTGCTGACACCTTTACGCGGTAGTAGCTGCCGTTTGACACCGGCGAGAACTGACGGCTGGCAAAAACGATTTCACGCACAGAGTTCGGAAATTTTTCGGATTTCACACGGTTTAATATCACATTTGCTACCATCTGACGTCCCTTGATTGTCTGGTCGCCGGATTCTGCCTCCACAATCCTCTCTAAAATCCTTCTCGCCCCATGCTCCAGATTCACCCGGTATCTCACAATTGTTTTTACCGTGCGTCTCTGCTTTTCATCTTCCTGTGTATTCATACGTCTTTCATCCATATCTGTTTCTGTGACGCCCTGATAACAAAACTGATTATTTTCCACCAGTGCTGCCATCTTCTCTGATGACTTTCGCACCAAAGTTATATCTTTCTTTACCTGCTTATTCTGATTCTGTGGATACCAGCCAATGGAAAGGGCCGAAACCAACAGACAATAAACGAAAAACAATATTTTCTTCTTTTTAATCATTTTCCTTTCCTCCTAGTATCAAATATATGTTGTTATTACATAATTATTACAATTTTGTTACATTTTTATTCACAATATTGCAATAAATCAAAAAATCACATACAATGATAGCAGATTTTAAACATAGGAAAGGAGCATCCGTATGCTGCCCGGTGTATATCAAGCGAAAAAAAAAGACAACACCATATATTTTCGAAGTTCGATTACCTACAGTGGAAAGCATATCAGCCTTGGCAGCTTTGACACGGAAGAAAAGGCACACGAAGCTTACCTTTACGCCGGCAGACTGCTCGCAGGAAAGGAAATAACGCTGACTTCATATAAAAAGGAAAATCCAGTACTCTCCTTTTCCAAATGGGTTAGTTTAATTAATTTTCGGGATAATGGTATTTATATTAAGACACCGATTTATTTGTTCCAGAAATATTTTCATTATTATTTTTCGCCGGAAAATTATCTGATTTTTGATACGGACGATTTATTTTATTACTCCACCCGCACCATAAGCCGCCGCGGAGGACATCTTTTTGTTGCCGATTACGGAATGCAGGTGAACATTTTATCCCGCTATGGCATTAAAAATTACGCCGTAGCCGGACGTGATTATCTGTTTGCCAACGGAAACACAAGAGATTTCCGCTATGAAAATCTTGTAATTATCAACCGCTATCACGGCGTATGCCAAAAAACAAAACAGGGGCAGATTTATTATGAAACAAAAATTCACTGGAACGGTGATTTTTTAGTTGGACGCTATGAAAATGAAATAGAAGCTGCCATTGCCTATAACAAAGCAGCTTCCACTCTTTTAAGAAAAGGATATCTGAAAGATTATCCGGTTAATTATATTGAAGAACTTTCCGATTCGGAATACCGCTCCCGCTATCAGGTAGTGGATATTTCCGACAAAATCAAAGTTCTTAAATCGCTCCTTTAATAAACAGCACCATAAACAAAAGAATCATAATACCATTCAGCACTGAGCCAACCGCCGGTGTCACATGGTAAATATCTTCTTCTTTGTTGCAGCGAACCGCAAGCACAAATCCAATGATACTAAGTACCATCGTTGCAAGACCGAGCGCACCAATTTCCATTCCTGCCCTGCCTTTTGCATGTCCGGACACAATGCAGAGTGTCAAGAGAATAATAATCGAAAGGACACCCAGTACCACCGAAATAATTCCATGTTTCGGATGTTTCTTATCACTAAAACGTATTCTTTTCCGATTTCCAAAACGTACTTCCATATTCGGTCTCCTTTCACTTTCTTCCGAGTGCACGAATGATTTTTTTTGAAAGATAATAACAAATATACCCCAAAATAACACCAAACGTATTTAGACACAAATCATCGACATCAAAACATCCCACTTTTGTCACGAGCTGGATGGTTTCCACGACAAGACTGAAGGCAAATCCAAGGAACGTAACAAACAGTCCGCTTCTAAAATAATGCCCTTTAAAATGAACACCTTTTCGCTGTTCTCTGTATAGTACCGGGACCAGAAAGCCAAATGGCATAAATACCACAACATTTCCTAATAGATTAATAGCAAAGTATACCATGCCAATCTGCTCCCTGTACATCAGATACCGTTTAATTTCCCGAAACAACTCCAGATTGTACTGATAGGTCGTATACGGCTCATTGCGTCCATATTCCTCACTAAAAAAGAGAAAATAGACCAATAAAATCATGTAACAGATAAAGCATACCGTTAATAAATTGCTTATGAACCGTTTCATCTTTTCCTCCTAAAAACACAACCAAAATCTATCTTACTGTCTTAAAGCTACTCCTAATTTTTCCAGTTCCTTTAAGATTTTATCCATGACAGCCGATACATCTTTATCCTCTAGCGTACGGTCTTTGGCACGGAAACGAATGGAATATGCCAGTGATTTTTCATCTTTTCCAACATTTTCCCCTTCGTAAATATCAAACAAATGATAATCTTCAAGCAGCTTTCCACCGCTCTTTCGGATTACTTCCTCGATTTGTCCTGCTAATACTGTCTTTTTCATAACGAGAGAAATATCACGTGTTACTGCCGGGAATTTAGCAACGCCCTGATATTTGATATCAAAGTTTGCTTTTTCAGCTAATTTTGCAACATCCAGTACAGCAACATATGTCTTTGTTCCCAGATTATAATTATCTGCCACTTCCGGATGTACTTCCCCCAGATAGCCAAGGACTTCTCTATCCATCATTATATCCGCTTTTCTTCCAGGATGCAAATAGGAATGTTCTCCTTTTGGCTCATAAGTAACACCTGTTGTAATACCAAGTCTGTCAAGAATTGCTTCCACACAGCCTTTCATATCAAAGAAATCGCCCTGTCCGTACATACCAAGTGCTAACATCATTTTTTCTTCCGGCAGTTTGGTAAGCGGAAGGGATTCCGGCAGATATACATTTGCCATTTCATACAAACGCACATCTTTGTTGCGGTGATTATAGTTTGTCGAAAGCGAGGTAAGCATACCGTTTAACGGTGTTGTACGCATGATACTGTAATCCACTCCAAGCGGATTGGAAATTTCAATTGCCTTGCGAAGCTCATCCCCTTTTGGAATCAGCAGTTTATCAAATGCTTTCGGGCTTTCAAAAGAATAAGTCATTCCTTCCGAAAAACCATACGACTCAATCACATTACGAATCATATTGCAAATGCTTGTCTGGTAGGAAACACCGCCCTGTGTTGCCTCACCGCTTGGAAGCGTTGTAGGAATCTTATCATAACCATAAAATCTTGCTACTTCCTCTGCCAAATCGGCAAGGCGCAGAATATCCTGACGCCAAGTTGGAACATGAACACATTTCTTTGCCTTATCCGGTACAAGATCAACCATTTCCCAATATTTACACATCTCATCTTCGGAAACATCAATACCAAGTAATGCGTTGATTTTACCAACATCATAAGCCACATCAATCGGCTCTTTTTTCTCCGGATAAACGTCCACACAGCCACCGACAACTTCACCGGCACCTAATTCTTCAATCAACTGACAGGCACGGTTCATCGCTTCCATCGTAGTATTCGGGTCTAAGCCTTTTTCAAATTTTGCCTGTGCGTCGGTTCGCATACCGATTTTTTTACCGGAAAGACGAATGTTTGTACCGTCAAAGCAGGCAGCCTCAAACAGCATCGTCTTTACATCGTCCGTAATTTTGGAATTTTCACCACCCATGATTCCGGCAAGTCCAACGGATTTTTCGCCATCACAAATCATAAGAATGGAAGAATCCAGTTCTCTCTCCTGACCATCGAGTGTCTGGAATTTTTCACCGTTTTCTGCTCTCTTTACTACAATTTTATGACCGGCAATTGTATCTAAGTCATACGCATGCATCGGCTGCGCATATTCCTGCATTACATAGTTTGTAATATCTACGATATTGTTAATCGGACGAATTCCGCTTGCTGCCAGTCTGCGCTGCATCCACTCCGGCGATGGTTCAATCTTAATATTCTTTACCACGCGCGCCACATAACGGGAACACAAATCCGGCGCCTGAATTTCAACGGAAATGTAATCCTCTGTCTTTTCATCATTTCCACTTTCTGTTACAACCGGCGGAACAAATGGTTTTCGAAATGTAGCTGCTGCTTCTCTTGCAATACCAAGAACACCAAAGCAGTCCACACGGTTACTTGTTACTTCATACTCAAAATCGGCATCACGAAGTCCAAGCAAAGCAATCGCATCACTGCCAACCGGTGCATCTTTATATTCCGGATTATCACTGAGAATATAAATACCATCCTCTGCTGCATCCGGATAAAAATCAGTTGAAGAACCAAGTTCCTCAATCGAGCACATCATGCCGTTACTTTCCACGCCACGCAGTTTTCCTTTTTTGATTTTTACGCCACCGGCAACTTTTTTGCCATCATGACCGCCGGCAACACGGCCGCCATCTAAAACAACCGGCACTTTCTGTCCTTCTTTTACATTGGAAGCACCTGTTACAATCTGCGTTGTTGTTCCTTCTTCGTCAATTGCCACCTGGCAGACAACCAGTTTATCTGCATCCGGGTGTTTTTCAATTTTCTCAATTTTACCTACAATAATTTTGTCCAAATCTGCATCGAATTTTTCATATCCTTCGACCTTTGTTCCGGACATCGTCATCGCATCCATATATTCCTGCTCTGTACAGGTAAGTTCCGGTACATAAGCTTTAATCCATGATAATGGTGTATTCATTCTTAAACCTCCTTAAAACTGTTCCAAAAATCTCTTGTCATTTTCATACAAAAGGCGCATGTCATCAATCTCATATTTTAAGAGGGCAATACGCTCTAAGCCGACACCAAAGGCAAATCCTGTGTATTCTTCCGGATCAATACCACTCATCTCAAATACATGTGGATGAACCATACCGCATCCTAAAATCTCAATCCAGCCCTCACCTTTACAGAAACGACAGCCCTTACCGCCGCATTTGAAACAGGTCACATCCATTTCTGCACTTGGCTCAGTAAATGGAAAATGATGCGGACGGAATTTTACTTTGGTATCTTCTCCAAACAATTTCTTTGCAAACTGTTCCAGTGTACCTTTCAAATCAGCAAAAGTAATATTTTTGTCAATAACAAGTCCTTCAATCTGATGGAATGATGGAGAATGTGTTGCATCGACATCATCACTTCTAAATACTCGTCCCGGTGAAATCATACGAATCGGTAACTTCCCTTTTTCCATCTCGTGTACCTGAACGGAAGAAGTCTGAGTACGAAGTACAATTTTATCGTTAATATAGAAAGTATCCTGCTCATCTTTTGCCGGATGATTTGCCGGAATGTTAAGTGCTTCGAAGTTATAGTAGTCATACTCTACTTCCGGACCTTCGACAACCTCATAACCCATGCCGATAAAGATTTTTTCGACTTCTTCTAAGGCAATCGTGTTTGGATGACGGTGACCCATCTTTCGCTCACGGCCGGGCAAAGTCACGTCGATTACTTCTGCTTTCATTTTTTCCTCGCGGAGTTTGCGCTCAAAAGCAGCTTTCTTTTCCTCTAAACTGCTCTCGATTTTTGCCCGTGCCTCATTCACCATCTGACCAACTTTTGGACGGTCTTCCGGTGCCACATCCTTCATGGACTTAAGAACACTTGTCAGTTCTCCTTTCTTTCCCAAAAAGGCAACCCGGATTTCATTTAATTTATCGAGTTCCCCCGACTGCTCAATTTGAGACATCGCATTGCTTAAAATATGCTCCAATTTTTCTTTCATGATAATCTCCTTTCCTGAAAGATTTCTTTTCTTGTAATTAAAAAAGCCCCTTACAGAGATTTCTCTGCAAGGGACGAATCAACTCGCGGTACCACCCAAATTCTTATCAAAATGATAAGCACTCATAATACGATAACGGATATCAGCCGTCACTTTCTACTTTTGTCTTTTGACCGTTCAAAAGCAAGACTCCGGTGCGAAATTCAACTGCTAACGGAACCTGACAGAACTTACAGCCGATGATTCTGTCTCTCTGAAGGAAATTAACAGTCTGTCTGGCAAATACCAACACCTTCTGCGTCATTTTCATAATGAAACCTTTTACACTTTAGCATATATGGTTGTTCTCTGTCAAGTGTTCGATGGAAGGTTTTTAGTTTTTAGTTTCCGTAATTTAGTAAGAAAAGTTTACATCCTGTGGGTACAAATCTTTTCTTGCTAAATTACTGGAATTCTAAAAACTGGCAACGATTGCTTGGCACAGGCTACTGCTTTAACAAGTCAGTTAGATGGGTTTTCAATCAAAAAAAATTCAACTGAAAAGTTTTGCACTGAGTGGGTTTTGAGTGCGTCGGCAGGTGGCACTGGTAGTTTCAGTGCCCCTGCTGTTACGCACTCAACGAGCGAGAGCGCCCACGAAGTGCAAACTTTTCAGTCGAATTCTTTTCATTAAAAACTACATCTTATTTGATTGTCAAATAGTCAACATAACCATCCCATGTACCATCATCACTTGTCACAACGAGTTTTACCTCCTGATTACCAAGTCCGTGTGTTACATTTTTAATCGTATATTCTGCCGGATAACTTCCGCCATAGTAGAACGTTCCTTTTTTCTGACCGCCTACATATAAATCTACCTGTGCCATCTTTGAGTTGTTTGAACAGCCACGCAATGTAAAGTCATGTGTTCCGTATCCAAAATACTGCGTATATGAACAGGAATCATTGTTTCCATACAAGGCAACACCATTAAATGGAGAGCTGATTTTACCTGCATAGGAACCACCAAGTTTCATATCCTCGCACTGCACGGTCAAACCATTCCATGTGCTGTTTCCACCGGAAGTATTTCCTCCTGAGCTGCTTCCACCGGATGTGCTTCCCCCAATTGTCAGATTGTTTTTGTAAACATCCGCATAACCGCTGCTCTGGTAACCTTCTACATTCAAAGCTACTTCATAGAGTTTACCCATCGGCATGCCAAGGCTTTCCCATTTTTTAAAGTGTTCTGTCACCGAAATGGTTCCGCTTGTACGTTTGCTTGTACGTACACTCCAGTACTGTTTGAATGTTGTGTTACCGTCAATTGACGGTTGATTGTAACGAGTTGTTTCATATACATCATACGTTCCGCCATCGACTGTAATCTGTCCTTTGGAAGAAGCTCCAGGCGGACGCCAGGTTCCCCAACTGTCTACGATGTAATATTCAACCAACGGGTTTCTGGACCAGCCATATACACAAAGGTAAGAATTTCCTTTTGGCTGGTAGTAACATCCATAATCAATGGAAATGTTACCAATCTGGGAATATGTTTTTGTGCAGTCAAAGGTTTTTCCTTTGCGGAACAACGCATTCCCAATGTTGTCCCACCAGCAGCTGAAGTTTCCACCACCGTTTAAGGTCATGCTTGTATCGCCATAATCCTTCCACAGTGCGTAATCATAACCGTCTTCAACGCCGGTCTTTTCGTTGTAGATCGTCGTAGCTGCCTGAGCTGATACGGAAGGAATCATCATTCCGATGCATAAAAGCAATGCTACAACACCCATAAGTTTGTTTCGTTGCATTTGGCAACCTCCTTTCTCTGACATAAAAATACCACATTTTGGCTATAATGTAAATACTATATTTGTTGATTTTTGATAGTTTTTTAGTTATATTACTATTAGTTTTTGTGCAAATTGCATGCATTTTATGTTGATTTTTCCCCGAGAATTGCATATACTTAGCACAGCAAAGAAGAAAGGAGTCATTCGATGGAAACAAATAACCTTTATATCTGGTCCATAAAAAATATTAAAAGCAATCGCATTTCCATTCATGCGGCGCAGGTTGCTTTTTTTATCATGGTGTCCTTTTTTCCTTTTTTGATGTTTTTTATTACCTTGTTAAAGCATACTCCCATCAGTGAAGCGGTTCTTCTTGCCTCCGTACAGAAGGTCATTCCTGCCAGTTTAAGTTCCCTTATTTCAACTTGGCTGAATGAATCGTTTGAGGCATCTACGACCATTCTTTCTGCTACCGTTATTTCCGCATTATGGGCAGGCTCCAAAGGGTTTGCCAGTATTGCCTATGAATTGGAAGCAATATATAGTGATGGATTGGATAAACACCGTTCTTTTTTTTCAAGGCGTTTTCATTCCATCTTAGATACCGTTTTGTTTACAATTATGATTATTATCAGCTTAGTTCTTCTTGTTTTTGGCAACCAGATTATCCAGTTGATTAATCACTTTCTGCCGTTTATGCAGCACATGACATTACTTTTGTTTTTGCTGCGCTCGGCATTTTCTCTGTTACTGTTTACGATTTATTTCTCCTTTTTGTACTATTTTATACCGGGCCGCCATGCGTCGTTTAGGGAAGAACTTCCGGGTGCCATCCTGTCTTCCTTTCTCTGGATTTCGTTCTCGTATCTGTATTCTTTTTATGTGGATACCTGGGGCACGATTTCATCGATTTACGGCAGTTTGACATCCATTGTCTTTTTGATGTTGTGGCTTTATTTCTGCATCACTTTTCTTTTTCTTGGTGCGCTTTTAAACAAATATCTGCAAACCTACCACAGCATTCACCCCATCAATGACCTCAGACGGATTTCTGATATTGTAAAATACTACCTGAAAAGTAAAATTTGAGAATTTCCTCGCACTTTTTTCCCTGAGCCGCCATTTGATTGGCACCGTTCTGGCTCATCCCAACGCCGTGTCCATAACCGCCTCCGGTGAAAATATAAGAATCTCCCTTTTTTTCTATTGTAAAATATCCGCTCGGCAGACAACTAAGTCCCGATACCTCTTTTTTATCTTTTCTTAAATAAATTAATTTCTCTCCGCCAAACAAATTTCTTAAATTATATTCTGTGTAAATCCGCAGTGTATTTTTGCTCCCTGTAATTTGCGCCATCACTGCCACACCGCTTTTTCCTCTTTTTAGAATTTCTACTTTTTTGATTTCTCCTAACTCTGTCTGTCCGGTACTGAAAAATGTTCCATCCTTTTGTTTTGTCTGAATCTGTGTCGGATTTTTTTCATACCGGCTTTTTATCTTTTCGGAAATAAATTGCTGCAATTGTTTTTCAGACACGGTTGTCCGCCAGCGATACCATGGCGAATTGGCATCATAACTTTTTGTTTCATCTTTCAAAAATTCAGAAAAATCCGCTTCTTTCTGCAAATCCAATGTTTTCCTACTATCTCCTAACAACACGCACGGCATAAGATAACTTCTGTCTTTTTTCGCAAACCATACCTCCTTAATCCCGGCAGAAACTCCTGCAGAAACAGAATAAAAATAGGTTTCTGCCACTTGGTTTTCTGCAAAAACAACCTGCCCTTTTGTTTCATTAACTGCTGCGATGGACGCAGCATCCTCACGCAGATTGTTATACACTTGGAATGCCACACTATCGTCGACGTGCGCACCTAAAGCTGCCAGCCTTTTTCCCGCCATCTGCTTGATGGCATAACTTCTGGCGCATACTGCCTGCGCTTTCAATGCCTCCTTTTGATATTCGGTCGGCATTTCACTTGGCACAACACTATATAAATATTCCTCTAATGGCAGCTCATTGATTATATGTAATGCCTTGTCCACTAAATCAATTTCAAAAATGCCCCGGTACTCCGGATGTCCATACTGCTTATTTACACTCTCTACCCGGATTTTACCACCCGTATCCGGTATCACTACAATATGTTCCGTCACGTTTTGTGCCGTCAGTTTTTGCTTTTTTGATGCATCAAAATGTGTCTTCTTCTTTCCGGCAACCACGGTATACCCGGTTGTCGCTGAAAAACAGACATTTGGAAAATCATAGGAATGATTCTTTTCATTTTGCAAAATTACACGAATTTTTGCTGTCTTTTCCGCCCTCTCATAAAGCAGTACCGCGCAGATTTTTCCGGAGGCCGCGACATATTTTGCCTCCGACTCCCCTACCGATAATTCGCTTACTTCACCCGGTGTCACTATGCCATCACTTTTCAGATGATAAACACAAAATTCTGCATCCAATGAAACGAAACCATAATTTTCAATCTGCAGTTTTTTATCCATAATACGCAGAATTTTTCCTTGAATCATATCCGGTTTTTTCCGAAGTTTTACAACTTTTCCCTGCTCTTCAATCAAGTCTGCTACCCCGCTTATTTTTTCTTTGGAAACAGCAGAACGAAGCTGCCACGTTTTTTTCTGCCCGCGCCAGATTCCCTCAACTTTCTGTTGTTTTACATCGGTTATGTACACATTGCGATACTCTTTTTTTGTCTTTACGACACGACTCTCCCGAAAGGACTGAAACAGCCACAATCCGGCTACACAAAAAAACACAAGAAAAAATACAACAATTACTCTGCCTGTCCTTCTCAAAATAAAAATCCCCCTTTGCATTATAGTTTATGCAAAGAGGGTTATATATATTACCATTCAATGAGCATTGCGCCCCAAGTTAATCCACCACCAAAGCCTGACAAAATAATTTTATCTCCTCGCTCTAATAAATGATTGCGGTTTAACTCATCAAGTAATATCGGAATACTTGCAGACGATGTATTTCCATAACGGTCAAGATTCATCGGAAACTTATCAATGTCCACCTTTAATCGTTTCGCAATCAGTTCCAAAATTCTGACATTTGCCTGATGCAGTACAAAGAATTTAATGTCATCTACATCCGTTTCTGTTTTTTTCAAAATCTGCTTCACACAACGTGGCACCATGGTAACGGCAAACCGGAACACTGCCTGACCATCCATGCGGATATAGTCTTTTTTTCGTTTAGAATTATGAAATGGATTTTGAATTCCACGACCTTTACACGTAAGTACATCACCCTGTGTACCATCTGATCCGGTCACACTGGCAATCAGTCCTCCTACATTAGAATCATCTTTTTGAACAATCGCAGCCCCTGAGCCATCCCCAAACAAAATGCAGGAACCTCGATCTGACCAGTCCACCTCTCGAGATAGAGTCTCAGCACCAGCCACAAGGACTGTTTTTGCCATTCCCATTTCAATATAAGCATACGCCGTATTTAAGGCAAATAAAAATCCGGAACACGCAGCATTAATATCAAAGCAAGTTGCCCGTATCGCGCCAATTGCTCCCTGTACCGAACAGGATGTACTTGGCACATACGTATCCGCCGATACCGTGGCTACAATAATCATATCTAACTCATCGGCTCCTATCCCTGCATTTTCCAGTGCAGCCTCTGCCGCATGAGCAGCCATATAAGTCGTTCCTTCTTTTCCATTTGAGAGATGTCTTTCTTTTATACCGGTTCGCTGTCGAATCCACTCATCATCTGTATCCACAATAGTTGACAAAAAGTTATTATCCGCTACTTTTTTTGGAAGGTAGCTGCCGGTTCCTATAATTCTGACTGACATAACATTTCCCCTTTATCCTAAATTCAAACATTGTATAGTATAAAGCCTTACTACGCCACTTGTCAATCGTAGTCATCAATACTACGTGTTGGCATTTTTCGGACTACTTTTTGTCTTATTCATTAAATTATTGTATGAAACCGCTCATAAAAAATACGTTTAAACACCCGGTACGCAACATCATAAACAAGCCATCCGATCACACCGGCAGGAATTAACAGTGGGTAAAAAGCTGCCATTTTCTGCATCGCATCTCCAAATAAAAGTTTTGGAAAAAAGAATATCATCGGAACATATATCAAAAGGAATATCACAAGCCTTATTACACAGTGAGCCCATTCTTTCAGATTCTTTTTTTGCATCAGTAAAAAAATTCCTTCTGATAAAAGTATGTAAGCAGCAAGTGCAAGATATAAAATCACATGCATCTTATTCGGATTCACAAAAAAGTCCAGTGCTGCACAAACAAAATAAAAAAGGATTCCCTCTTTGATTCCAAAGCGAACTACAATAATTCCTAACAGATATGCCGCCAATGCCGTAAAAAACACAGTATTGACAGAAATAACAGTACCAAGCACCGTAAAAACCGTGCTCAGTGCTGCGAATACGCCTAATATTGCTATTTTCTTCGTCTTATTTACATGCATGAGCACAAATCTCCTCCCATACATTCACAACAAGAATCTGCAATCCACAAATCACAACAGGGATTGCCGGTTCCGCATGCACTGCCGCCACCGTAGCTTCCATAGCCACCGTAACCGCCATAGCCGCCATAACCACCGCCAAATGGACTTCCACCAAACGGACTTGCACCGCCTCCGCGCTGCAGCTGCTGATAATACTGCTGGTATTCAGGATTAGAAGGGTCTAACTCGACTGCCCTTTTGGCATAATCCATCGCAACCACATTATTTCCCAAGCCAAGGTTTGCATACGAACTGAAATAATACCATCTGGCACTTCTGTTTTCCATACTGTTTAACACGTTAATCGCCTCATTAAAACGACGTGCCCGGATGTAATTCATCGCAGCCATCAAATGCTGGTCTTCTTCGGTATATTCTCCGCCATCACCGTAACCGCCGTAACTTTGATTTGTCTTACCGGAGCGCTCATTAACAATCTGGTTATAAGCTTCTTGTACTTCGCGGAATTTTTCTTCCGCCCAGTTTTTCTGCGATTCATCCGAATAGGAATCCGGATGATATTTCCGGCTTAATGTGCGGTATGCCTTTTTAATCTCGCGATCCGTTGCTCCTCTTGTCACTCCTAATACTGAATATGGGTCTCTTGTCATCATTTCCTCCGTTTCTTTTCATCCGTCACCCAGACACCTTCGTATAAAATATTTCTTAAAATCGGTAAATCCTGTTCCAGTGGTAACTTTTCAAACTCGGCAATTGCCATCCGAAGTGTTCCATCCAGCATTTCTCTTATTGTTTCTTCTAAGTCTTCTTCTCCGATTCGGTTCATAAACGGATTATAGCATCCTTTTTTTTCATCGTCTGCCAAATCCATAAAGGCGTCCATCATATAAATAAATTTACCAAGGTAAAAACCAAAAGCACGTAAAATATCCTGAAAGGCATCCTCTTTCCAAACAAACAATTCTGCCATCAGGCTGCCAAACGGTCTCGCTGCTGCATCAATATCCTGACAATTTTCTTTCTCTAATTCTGCAAGTTCTTTTAGTGCTTTTTCAATTGCCTCAGCTTGTCTTTTATACTTTTTCTCAATCTTTTTCTTTTTTGCGGCAAAAACCTTCATACCCAAAAAACCGCTTATTTTTCTTTCGTCTTCCCAATCATCTTTTAAGTGGTCATACGTTAAAAGAATGTTCATGTCCGACGCATAAAACGATACTTCATTCTGTATCATATACTGCTTCTTTGCCGGATGAATCAGACAACGCTTTCTCATTTCTTCCTCTTTTGGTTCATATAAAGAACTCAATAAAATCACAAGAAATGTCATATCATAAGTAAGTGTCATCTGTCCGCGCCTGCCATGGTTTTCCAAAAGTGTATGACACAGTCCGCAGTAATATCCTTTGTATCTGGCAAATTCTCTTATCTTTAATTCCGGTTTATTTGCCGTTACATAACCAAACATCCAGTTTCTCCTATAAACGGTAATAACTCAGACACATGGAACGTCTCTAACTCATCACGTTTTCTTAATAAATTCAAACCGGCATTTCGGACACGAAATCGCGATTTTTCCACGCCCCTTTGGCACACGAATGGTTTGATGGCACTTCGGGCATCGATATAACTTTTTCGTTCCACTCCGCTCTTTCATACGAAGTCTGCAAAACTTAAAGTAGTTTTTTACCGGGTTCCAGAATTTCAAAAATTTCTGATTTTCTCTCTGGCGGTTCACAATATTTCTCGAAAAGCAGCGGAAGAAATAAAGTACAATCACAAGCATACTGACAAGTGCAAATATCGGTGCCGCCACCGTTCTTATAAAAATCCGCTGTAACACAAATAATAGTAAATACAGGACAAACAAGAAATTTCCAAACTGATCATTTCCATATCTGCCATACATCATCCGTCGAAACCAATTCATATCATCACATCCTTTCACCTGTCCCATATAAAATAAAACATACTAAAGGATACACCTATTTTGTGAACTTCCTATGAATCTTTTACATATTATTTGCTTTCTTCCATTTAAAATACTGGATAGTATAAAACAAAGAAATCAAAATCCATACGACAAATAAAATAATAAGTGCAGTGTTAAATACGCCCATGGAACCGGAACCAATCAGCAGATTTTTTCCAATAAACAAAATAGCAATAAAGGCAGCACACACCCAGCAGCTTATCATTTCACTCTTACGGTTACGAATCGCACGTGGTTTACTCATAATAATACACATCCTTTACATAATAATCCATTGTTTTGCCTTGAGTAATATCCTATAATAGAATTAAAAAAAAATCAAGGAGCGTTTATCTATGAACGAAAATATGAGCGAAAACACAAGGGCACTGGGATTTTTACCTCCGCTCGGATGGAATTCTTGGAATACATTTACATGGGATATTAACGAATCCCTTATTTTTGAAATTGCAGACTGCATGGTAAAAGACGGCTATAAAGATGCCGGCTACGAATATCTTGTTATCGATGACTGCTGGAGTCTGAAAGAACGAAACGAAAACGGTCATCTAGTTGCCGACCCTAAAAAATTTCCACATGGCATGAGGGCGGTTGCCGACTACATCCATAACAAGGGACTGAAATTTGGTATGTATTCCTGCGCCGGCACCCACACCTGTGCCGGTTATCCGGGAAGCTTTGAGCATGAATTTGAGGATGCAAAGCAATTTGCGGATTTTGGTGTCGATTATCTCAAATACGATTTCTGCTTTAAGCCAAGACATATGTCCGGAGAGCTTCTTTATAAACGGATGAATTTGGCTCTTCGAAATTGTGGACGCCCAATTTTATTTTCTGCCTGCAACTGGGGTGAGGATAACGTACATAACTGGATTCGCGAATCCGGTGCCCATATGTACCGCTCCACACCGGATATCCAGGATAACTGGGAATCGATTCAAAAAATCGCCCTGTCCCAAATTGAAAAAGAAGCGTTCACCGGCTCCTTCTGCCACAATGACATGGACATGCTGGTGGTTGGTATGCATGGTGGCAGCAACGATGATTTTATTGGTTCTATCGGAGGTTGTACCGATACGCAGTACAAAACCCACTTTGCTCTCTGGGCTATGATGGGTTCCCCTTTGATGATTGGATGTGATATCAGAAAAGCCACACAGGAGACAAAAAACATTCTATTAAACCGTGATTTAATTGCTATTAATCAGGATGTCGAATCTCGTGGGGCTTACCGTGTCCGTGTCGAACCTCAATGGTTCCATGAGGATGAAGCCTTTGTACTGGTAAAAGTTTTGTCGAATGGTGATTTGGCAATTGGGCTTTTCAACCTCAGTGACCAAAATCGTGAATTAACAATTCAATTCTGGGATTTAGGACTTCCTTTCGCTTCCGGCATGGCGCTGTCTATGTACGACTGCCACGAGCACAAAGAACTCGGTACTTTTAAAGAAAGGTTTGCTGTAACGGTGCCATCCTGTGACTGTATGGTCGTTCGTGCAAAATTGGTGTGAGTATGGATTCATGTCGAAACTTATGTAAAAAATGTGCAAAAAAACTTACCTCCGATGAAAAGGCAATTTACTTAAAATTAGTGGACCGCACAGCATCCCGTTTTCTCTGCCTAGACTGCCTTGGCGAAAAGATGGGATGCGGGCGCGAGCCTCTTGAAAAAAGAATCCGCTATTATCGGGAAAGCGGCAATTGTGTATTATTCCGCTAAAAAAGGAGTTTCTCCTCTTCATACAAACTAAGAGGAGAAACTCCTTTTTATTTTATTAAATCATGATTATTTTTTAATCAACAATGACTTTCCGGTCATCTCAGCCGGCTGTTCCATACCCATCATCTCAATCATAGTTGGAACGATGTCTGCCAGACATCCGCCTTCACGAAGTGTATAATCTTCATCGTAATTTACAAGAACGAATGGAACCGGGTTTGTTGTATGAGCAGTGAATGGTTCGCCATCTTCATCCAAAAGTTTCTCTGCATTTCCGTGGTCGGCACAGATAAACATCTGTCCATCCACATCCAAAATGGCATCCACTGTTTTGCCAACACATTCATCAACTGTCTCAATTGCTTTTATTGCTGCTTCCATAATACCGGTATGACCTACCATATCCGGATTTGCAAAGTTTACGATAATGACATCGTATTTATCCGAACGAATCGATTCTACCAAATTGTCACAAACTTCGTAAGCACTCATCTCCGGCTGCATATCAAAGGTAGCTACCTTTGGAGAGTTTACAAGAATACGGTCTTCTCCTTCAAACTGCTTCTCTTCGCCACCATTAAAGAAGAATGTAACATGTGCATACTTCTGTGTCTCAGCCAGGCGAAGCTGTTTTTTACCATGTTTTGCCAGATATTCACCAAATGTCATTTTTAATTCTTCCGGTGGGAAGGCAACTAATACATTTGGCATCTCAGCATCATACTGTGCCATGCAGACAAACGTGAGTGGGAAATATCCGTTTCTTCTCTCGAATCCGGTAAATTCCGGATCTACAAAAGCTCTTGTCAGCTGTCTTGCACGGTCCGGACGGAAGTTAAAGAAGATTACACTGTCATTTTCATGAATCATACCATTTTTATCAACAACAGTAGGAAGCATAAACTCATCCGTTACATCATTCGCATACGAATCTTTGATTGCCTGTACCGGGTCATCTGCCTGTACACCTTCACCATATACCAAAGCAGAATATGCTTTTTCCTCACGGTCCCATGCATTATCACGATCCATCGCATAAAAACGTCCGGAAATCGTAGCAACAGAACCAACACCGATTTCTTTAATCTTAGCAACTAATTCTTCCATATACTCGGCTGCGGATGATGGTGGAACGTCACGTCCGTCAAGGTAAGCATGAACATATACCTTTTCCAGTCCGTTTTTCTTTGCCATTTCCAAAAGGCCGTATAAATGCTCCATATGGCTGTGCACACCGCCCGGTGACAACAGTCCCATCAAATGAAGTGCACTGTCATTTTTTTTGCAGTTTTCCATAGCGGCAACAAGTGCTTTATTCTCAAAGAAATCGCCATCCTGAATTGACTTTGAAATTTTAACAAGCATCTGGTATACGATTCTTCCGGCACCCATGTTGGTGTGTCCGACTTCAGAATTTCCCATCTGTCCGTCCGGCAGACCAACTGCCATACCGCTTGCTTCGCCCTGAACAAAAGGATACTTTGCAATTAACTTATCCATAACCGGCGTTTTTGCCTGTTTTACAGCATTTCCTTCTGTCTTATCACTTAATCCATATCCATCTAAAATCATTAATACCGTTGGTTTCTTACTCATATTTCCTCCGTTCTGAAGTTCTTTTCACTTCTAACTGTATTTTCCTGCCAACATCCTATTATAATGGAGTTTGCAGTAGAAATCAATGATAACTTGCTTCAATAAATCTAACCTCGGTTCTGTGCATCTACCAAGTTTTCACTCTGATACATCTTGCGCAGTTTTGGTTTCTCAATTTTACCGGTTGGGTTTCTCGGTACATCTGCAAAGAAAATCTTACGAGGTCTCTTATAACGTGGAAGTCCTTTGCAGAACTCATTCATCTCATCTTCCGTGCAGACAGCCCCCGGAACCAGTTCGATAATCGCTGCTGCAATCTCTCCCAAACGGTCATCTTTTAGTCCGATAACAGCCACATCCTTTACTGCCTCATGTTTGCTCAGATAGTTTTCGATCTGAACCGGATACAAGTTTTCACCACCACTGATGATAACATCTTTTTTGCGGTCAACCAGATAGATAAAACCATCTTCATCCATCTCCGCCATATCACCGGTGTAAAGCCAGTCGCCGTGAAGAACTTCTTTTGTTGCCTCTTCATCGTTATAATAACATTTCATCACGCCGGGACCTTTAACCGCCAGCTCACCGACTTCACCTTGTTTTACTTCATTTCCGTCGGTGTCAATAATTTTTGCCTCCCAGCCATATCCCGGAATACCGATAGCACCGACTTTATGGATATTTTCCACGCCAAGATGAACGCAGCCCGGTCCAATCGACTCACTTAAACCATAGTTCGTATCATACTGATGATTTGGAAAATACTCTTTCCAGCGGCGGATTAAGCTCTGTGGAACCGGCTGTGCACCAATATGCATCAGACGCCACTGGGATAATTCATAATCATCGGGTTTTAATCTTCCACTGTCAAGTTCCACGAGAATATCCTGTGCCCAAGGAACCAAAAGCCAGACAATTGTGCATTTCTCATTGGAGACCGTCTCCAAAATTGTTTTCGGGCTTACCCCCTTCAAAAGCACTGCCTTGCTTCCCGTCAAAAGACTGCCAAACCAGTGCATCTTCGCTCCGGTATGATACAGCGGAGGAATACATAAGAACACATCGTCATGTGTCTGTCCGTGATGCTTCTGCTCGACTTTACAGGCATGCATCAAACTTTCATGATTATGTAAAATTGCTTTCGGAAATCCGGTTGTTCCGGAAGAAAAATAAATTGCCGCATCATCTTCGTCAGAAATTGGAATTCCCGGTGCTAAACTTGCACAGTTTGCCGTCAGTTTATCATAATCTTCCGCAAAGGACGGGCAGTCGCCTCCCACATAAAACAAAAGACGGTTCTGACTGATTTTATCGGCAATTTCTTCCACACGGCCGATAAATTCCGGACCAAACACTAAAACATCTACCTCCGCCAGATTCAAACAATATTCAATTTCATCCGGTGCATAGCGGAAATTAAGCGGCACCGCCAGTGCTCCGGTCTTTAATATACCAAAATAAATCGGAAGCCATTCCAAGCAGTTCATCAATAAAATCGCCACTTTGTCCCCTTTTCCAATCCCTCTGCTGATTAAAAGCTGTGCAAAACGATTGGCTTTTTCGTCAAATACATGCCATGTAATTTCCCTGCGGTAATGACACATCGGACTTGACTCGATTAATTCATAATCCCTCCATGTTACTCTTCTTTTCTCCTGAATATCCGGATTAATCTCTACAAGACTCACTTCGTTCGGATATTTTTTGGCATTTGCCTCCAATAACTCTGTAATTGGCATTCCCTTTATCCTCCATTTCAAAATACAAAAACTATCTATATCATATCGCATTTCCACTGATTTAGCAAGGATATCGCCTCGTCAATTTCGTCCACTGCATAGTCGCAAATCAAATCAAAGTCTTCTTTTGCATAATTCCACTTTGGTTCTCTTACTAAAACCGTCTGAAAACCACCTTTTTTTGCTCCTAAAACCGCCGGCAGAATATCTTCAAACACAAAACAGTTACCGGGATTTACTCCCATCTTCTCTGCCGCCTTCAAATAGACATCCGGGAACTCTTTTCCTCTTTTTACATCCCCCGTTTCCGTAAATGAATGAAACCAGTCGTAGATTCCTAAATTTTTTAGGCACGGCTCAAACAAAGAAGCACTGTTTGAGGTTGCAACCGCCATTTTAATATTCTGCTTCTTTAGCCACAAAAGAAGTTCTTTTACCCCTTTTTTTAGTTTTACATCATGAGCATACGCATCTCTTGCCATCGCATCCCATTCCGCCATCACGTCTTCCTTAGTCTCCTGCAGCGAAAAACGTTTGATGGTATATTTCGCCACCTCTTCAAACCCCATCGCCATAATTGCCGTGGAATAATCTTTTGGCACTTCAAATCCTCGTTTTTTCAAAAAATCGGTATCAATCTGCGACCAGACCCATGTCGAATCTAACAATGTGCCATCCAAATCAAATATGACTCCTTCTATCTTCACCGTATCCATCCCTTCTTTTTTTATCTTTTACCAGTATAACAGAATTCCCCCTATCTTTCCATGGCTTTTATAACCATCTGAGCGATTTTTTTATGTCCTTTTTCACTGGGATGCGGGTCAATTTCCCTTCCCTTGAAAGAAAGATTGACCATGGATTCCTTCTCGCCGTCAAAACATTTTTTAATATCGACAAGCACATACTCATCCGATGGATAAAATCCGTGGTTCATCCGGTTAATATAAGCATCCGCAACCGAATACACCTGTGAAAACGCATCAATCCCCTTAGCAGGATTATAAATATTGTCCGCATATATTTTTACATCCGGATTAACCGCTCGAATTTCTCGGATGATTTTTGGAAAAGTTTTTGCAAACTGCACGCATGCCTCATCAAATTTATGTGCATCCCGTTTTATCATTTCTTCCATGTTTAAATCCAATTGAATCAAATGGAGTAAATCATTTGAGCCAATGGATATCGTAACAAAATCGGCATGTTTAATCGTTGCCCGGTACTTTTTATATTCCTTTCTTTCCGGATTTGTAAGTATATCAAGAAGTTCCCCGCTTTGCATCCCATTTTCTCCAAAATTCGTAACAAAAACCGAATCATACTTTGTCTCCAGATTTTTGCGAATCAATTCTACATACGACTGCTCTTTTCTATCGCTAAGTCCATACCCATATGCGATGCTGTCTCCAAGCGCCACATAGCGTATTGACGTTGATGTAATATCACCGGAACTTGCCTTTTCCTCCGGTACAGCTTTAATTCCACAAAACACAGCGAACATAATCACCCCGATTCTTATTATCCATTTCACAAAAAAAGCCTCCTACACATAATAAAAGATTGCTTTTTTATTATGTGTAGAAGACTTAAAATTATTAGCTCATTTTGGATTTTTGAAAATTATCTTATTCGTCATCCTCTTCGACATTGTGATATACATTCTGCACATCATCATCCTCATCCAAAAGGTCCATAATACGCTGGAACATTTTTTTATCTTCATCTGAAGTAAGTTCCACATAATTTTGCGGAATCATGGTAATTTCAGCCTGTACCATCGGAACGTTTTCTTTTTCCAACGCTTCACGAACAACACTAAAATCCTCCGGTGTTGTAAGAATTTCGTAACTATCTTCTTCCTCAACAAAATCCTCTGCACCGGCATCCAATGCCATCATCATAAATTCATCGGCATCAGTCTCATATGCTTCTTTATCAACAAGAATCTGTCCTTTTTGGTCAAACATATAAGACACGCAGCCTGTCGTTCCTACATTACCGTTTCCTTTGGTAAATGCATTTCTTACATTTGAAGCAGTACGGTTTTTGTTATCCGTGAGTGCCTCTACAATAATTGCTGTTCCGTTCGGTCCATAGCCTTCATACTGGCAGCTTACATAATTAACCGCATCTACGTTTCCTGCTGCTTTTTTGATTCCACGCTCAATCGTGTCGTTTGGCATATTGTTTGCCTTTGCTTTTGCAACAACATCACGAAGTTTACTGTTATTATTCGGGTCTGGTCCGCCCTCTTTTACGGCTACCGCAATTTCACGGCCGATTACCGTAAAAATCTTACCTCTTTTAGCATCATTTTTCTCTTTTTTGTGCTTAATGTTTGCAAATTTTGAATGTCCTGACATGTTTTTACTCGACGAGATATTTCTACTCGTCTTCCTCCTTACTTATTACTTATTTTTTCAATCACTGCCGGTACTAAGTCCGCCGTACGGACTGCACACATAATCGTGTCATCCCCCGCAATGGATCCTACAATTTCTTCTATCTCAAGCGCATCAATTGCGGCGGCAACTGCCATCGCCATACCGCTTACCGTCTTGATTACTACCAAATTATCTGCCTGGTCGATACTCACCATACCATCCTGTAAAACTCTTGCATAGCGCTCGCCAAAACTAGCACTTCCCGGAGTAACACAGATGTACTTGGATTTTCCGTTTTTATCTGCCTGTTTTTTTAACTGCAGTTCTTTGATATCCCGGCTGATGGTTGCCTGCGTCACCCGGAAACCGGATTCATGCAGACGCTTTCCAAGCTCCTCCTGCGTATCAATATCATACTCATCAATTAATTCTAATATTTTATTCTGTCTTACTCGCTTCATAAAAAAACTCCGTTCCAAAACCTCAGCTCATTAATTACGGTTTAGTTTGCTCCGCATTTTATCAAAAAAGCTGGCATCACCTAACCGAACCATATCAAAGGTTTCTTTTGCTTTTTCAATCCATACAACATCACCTGTCGATACCGTCCAAAGCATCTGTCCGTCGCCTCGAATCGCAGCCTCATCCTGATAGTTTTCCTTTGTCTTTCCAACTTCTATCCTTAGTTTGGAATCCGAAGACACCACAAGACTTCTTTTGTTCAACGAATGTGGGCAAATCGGTGTAATAATCATCGCTTCCATCGATGGCACTAACACCGGACCTGCTGCCGATAAATTATAGGCCGTCGAACCGGTCGGCGTCGACACCAAAATCCCATCTGCCACATAAGTATCCATCAGTTCATCATCTACATAGACATTTGCTGTTATCATATGTCCAAAATCCTGCTTGCCGATAATAAACTCATTAATCGCAATGCCAATCGCTTCTCCAACTGAAGTTTTCTGCACTCTGCCGGTAAGCGCCATCCGCTTTTCCACTTCATAATTTCCCGACAAAATTTCGTACAGTGCTTTTTGAATTCTCGGCTTTTCCACCTCGGTCAGAAACCCAAGTGTTCCAAAATTCACGCCAAAAATCGGAACATGACTGCCGGCAAACCGCTTCGCTGCCTGGATTACATAACCGTCTCCTCCAAGCACAATCACTAAATCTGCCCAGTCAATCTGCGTAACTTCAGACGAACTCCCTACTATTTTAGCACATTTTTCATGAGATTCCAAATATCTTTTTATTTCACTCGCCGTCTCATGATGTATGTCTTTCTCAACATCGGAAATAATCTGAAAATTTTTCATCGCAGTTCCTCCTATAAAACCTCATGCGCATGCGCTACCAATTCTTTCACCGCTTCCTTCTGCTTTTCATCTATGGTAACCGGTTCTCTGTTATCATTCTCCATATAAAGGAGATATTCAATGTTTCCTTCCGGTCCGCGAATCGGCGAATGGTCAATCCCCAAAATATGAAATCCAAGGGAAAGTGCATAGTTCATAACCATCTGAATCACTTCTTCGTGGACACGGGGCTCTCTCACGACCCCTTTTTTCCCAACCTGTTCTCTGCCCGCCTCAAACTGTGGTTTAATCAAACAGACAATCTGAGCATTTTCCTTCATCAGTGCCTTAACCGGCTCTAATACTTTCGTGAGGGAAATAAAGGCAACATCGATGGAAACAAAATCTACTAACTCACCAATATCGTCCGGTGTGACATAGCGGATGTTTGTCTTTTCCATCGAGCATACTCTTTCATCCTGCCTTAACGACCACGCAAGCTGGTTTGTCCCCACATCAATCGCGTACACATACTTTGCGCCATTTTGCAGCATACAGTCCGTAAAACCACCGGTTGAAGAACCGACATCCATGCATACCGTATCCGTAAGAGAAATCGGAAACACGTTCATTGCCTGTTCCAATTTGTAACCGCCACGGCTGACATATTTCATTTTCTTTCCCCGGACTTCAATCTGCACCGATTCCGGAAACGTCTGTCCGGCCTTGTCTTCTCTTTGATTATCGACAAATACTTCCCCTGCCATAATCACGGCTTTTGCTTTTTCACGGGAAGGCATAAGTCCTCTTTTCACAAGAAGGACATCCAATCGTTCTTTCTTTTCTTTCACCTTACTCACCATTTATCTTTCTTACAATCCGATTCGATACCGATGCCGCATCCAATCCATATTTCTCATAGAGTTCTTCCGGCGTTCCGTGCTCAATAAACTGATCCGGGAAACATACGCTAAGACATTTGTGGTAAATTCTTTCCCGCAGTAAAAATGCTTGAATCTGCTCGGAAAAACCGCCGGTATACACATTGTCTTCCATTGTCACAATCAGACGGTGACTGATTGCTAATTCTCTTACCAAATCCTCATCAAACGGCTTCACAAAACGCATATTGACAATCGTTGGATGAATCCCTTGTACTGCTAACTTTTTTCGAACCTCACATGCTTTACTAACCATATTGCCTACTGCCAAAATAAGTACATCTTTTCCTTCATACAAAAGTTCTGCTTTGGCGTACACAATCGGCTCTCTTTCTTCTTTCTCACAGCAGTACGCTTTTCCTCTTGGGTAGCGGACTGCCACCGGACCATCCATCTGATTCAGTGCAAAATCCAGAACCTCAGTCAACTCTGCACCATCCATCGGCGAAATCACCGTCATCCCCGGCATCGTCGACAAAAAGGATAAGTCAAAAATACCCTGATGCGTCTCTCCGTCATTTCCTACAATGCCACTTCGGTCTACTGTAAAAATAACCGGCAGACTGCCAAGACACACATCATGAATCATCTGGTCATAGGCACGCTGCAAAAAGGTAGAATACAAAGAAACTACCGGTCTCATACCGCCTGCTGCAAGTCCTGCTGCAAAAGTAACCGCATGTTCTTCCGCAATTCCCACATCGAAAGCTCGTGATGGAAATGTTTTTGCAAAGGCTGCCGTTCCGGTTCCATCCGGCATCGCAGCACACACAGAAACCAGTTCATTGCACTGCGCCCCCCGTGACAAAAGCCAGTCGGAAAATATATTCGTATAAGTTACTTCGTTTGTTTTAAGAATCGTACCATCTTTTACATCAAAGGTTCCTACACCATGAAAAGCGGAAGGATTTTGTTCTGCCGGTTTATACCCTTTTCCCTTCTGGGTCAGAACATGCACCAAAACCGGCTGATTCGTAATCGAAAACGCTGTTTCAAAAGCTGTAACCATTTCATTTACATTGTGTCCATTCACCGGACCGATATAAATAAGCCCCATATCCTCAAACAGCATTCCCGGAATAAACAAATGCTTAATCGAGTCTTTCGCACGCTTAATCTGTCTGGCAAGCGGATGACCTACATTCGGAATTTTGCCTAACGAATTTTCAACATTCATTTTCAAATCCCGGTACTTACGGTTTGCACGGATTTTACCTAAGTAAGTTGACATACCACCTACATTTGGTGCAATCGACATCTTATTATCGTTTAACACAATAACCATATTCGTTTTTAATGCTGCGGCGTTATTTAACGCCTCAAATGCCATACCGCCGGATAATGCACCATCACCAATAACTGCTACCACCTTTTCATCGCCGCCACGCAAATCCCTTGCCTTAGCAAAGCCCTGCGCCACGGAAATCGAAGTCGAACTGTGTCCGGTATCAAACGTATCACTCGGATTTTCCTTGACTTTTGGAAAACCACTTAAGCCACCCATTTGGCGGAGTGTCGAAAAAGCATCCCCTCTCCCGGTCAGAATTTTATGCACATATGACTGGTGCCCCACATCCCAAATTAGTTTATCCTCCGGAAAATGCAAACACAAATGAAGTGCCATCGTAAGTTCCACCGCTCCTAAATTGGATGCCAAATGTCCTCCCGTCCGGCTCACACTCCGTACCAATTTGGCACGGATTTCTTTAGCTAACTGCCTATAATCCGCGGGGGCAATATTATGAATGTCATTTTCTTTTACTATTTGACTAAGTACCTTTTTCTTACTCACAAAATCATCCTCTTTATTTCTCCCGTTCCACTAAGGACATTAACAATTCCCGCAGAAACGATTTATGTTCTTCATCTGCCGCTGTTATGCCATCTAAGGCAGCAATACCGGCATCTGTATATTCTGCCACTTTTTTCCGGCTCTCCTCCATTCCATGCAGAACCGGATATGTGGATTTTTCATTCTTTTCATCACTGTGCACCGGTTTTCCGATGACTTTCTCATCCCCTGAAATATCCAGAATATCATCCTGAATCTGGAAAGCAAGTCCAATCGCCGTTCCCACATTTTCCATAATTCGTACTTCATCCTGTGAAGCACCGGCTAAACAGGCTCCAATCATAAGACTTGCCTCAATGAGTGCAGAAGTTTTATTTTTATAAACATAATGAAGCATCTGTTCATCGACAAATTTTCCGTTATTTTCAACATCAACAACTTGTCCGCCAACCATGCCGCAAATCCCTGCTTTTTTCCCTAATACTTTCAAAGCATTGGCAATTCTCTGCTTGTCCGTTTTACTGTCAAACGCAAGAAATGCCGTCTCATAAGCAAGATTCAACAAAGCATCTCCGGCAAGAATCCCCATCGCTTCTCCATACTTTTTATGTGTCGTTAATTTACCACGACGGTAATCATCATTATCCATCGCTGGCAAATCATCATGCACAAGCGAATACGTGTGAATCATTTCTATCGCCATCATAAACGGACGAACCGCTTTTTCATCCGTTCCTCCAAACATGGAATATGTCTCACAAAGAAACATTGGTCTAAGTCGTTTACCACCGGCATTGATACTGTAATTAACAGCCTCCAATACCGTTTTTTCATAGCCTTCTTCCTTTGGAAGGTACGGGATAAAACCCTCTTCTATATTTTGTATTTTTTCCTGCCATTTATCCTTCGACATCTTCTTCTCCTTCCATCATCAGGACCTTTATTTTTTTCTCCACGCGGTCAATAGCGTCATTTCCCATTTTCACAAGTTTCATTCCTTCCGAAAATGCCTGATAGGATTCTTCTAACGTCATTTTATCATTTTCCATCTGTGTTACGGTATCATCTAAACGATCCATAATTTCTTCTAAAGAAATTTCTTTTTTTTCTTCCATTATGCTTTTTCCTCCTCGACGACTTCCTGTACTTCACTTTTCACAACGCCATCTGAAAATGTCATCATCAAAACATCGTTTACTTGAAGTGATTTCACGGAATCCACCATCCTGCCCGCCTCATCAGTCACATAAGCATAGCCGCCGGCAAGGCGTTTTAACGGACTTTTTGCATCCAGCCTTGCCGCCAAAAGTGACATCATTTGTTTCTTTTTCTGTAGTTCATTTTTCATATTACGAAAGAGGCGTTCCTCTATATCAATCAAATATTGTCTCTTCTGTACCATCTGGTTTTCCGGATTCAGATAGCGGAGCCGCTTCTCTGTAAAATCCAAGTGCTCACGCCCTGCATCCACCTGTGCCAGAATACAACGTGCCAGACGATCTTTATATCCATACAATTCTTCTAATACAAGACGGACATCATAAACCGCCAGTTCTGCTGCCGCTGAAGGTGTCGGTGCGCGTAAATCCGCCACGTAATCTGCAATTGTCACATCGGTTTCATGTCCGACTGCTGAAATCACCGGCGTCCGACATTCATAAATTGCCTGTGCCACGATTTCCTCATTAAATGCCCACAAGTCTTCCATTGAGCCGCCGCCTCGCCCCGCTAAAATAACGTCCACGCCAAATTCATCCAAAAAAGAAATTCCCCCAGCAATGGATTGTGCCGCTCCTTCTCCCTGCACTTTTGCCGGATATAAATAAAGCTGCACATAAGGATTGCGTCTTGTAGCAATCTGAATCATATCATGGACTGCCGCACCGGTTTTCGCCGTTACGATACCGACTTTTTTTACATACTTTGGAATTGGCAGCTTTCGATCCTCGTCAAAATATCCTGCTGCCTCCAACTTTTTCTTTAATTTTTCATACTGCTCCTGTAAGTGTCCATCTCCTACCGGGACAATTTTTTTGGCATAGAGCTGATATTTCCCATCGCGCTCGTATACACTAATGGAGCCGCCAACTACGACTTCCTGTCCATTCTCCATCCGAAAATCAAGTCCGCCGCGGTCACCGCGAAACATCACACACGTAAGCTGTGAGCGGTCGTCTTTTAGCGAAAAATAAATATGCCCGGAGCTATGATATTTGCAATTGGAAATTTCGCCTTTTACAAATACAACCGACAGGGCATATTCTTTGGAAAACATATTCTTAATATACTGATTGACGGAAGAGACGGAATATACATTTCCTCTATTCATTTACAATCTTACCCAAGATACCATTCACAAACGCAGCACCATTCTCTCCGCCATACTCTTTTGCAAGTTCCACGGCTTCATTGACGGCTACGCCGACCGGTACACTTTCCTCATATAATGCTTCATAAACAGCCAGTCTCAAAATTGCTAATTCCGCTTTTGCAATTCGCTCAATCTTCCAGCCCTTTGCATTTGCCGAAATTTTTTCATCAATATCCGGCATCAAAGCAATCAGCCGTTCCACTTTTTCGCGGACTTCCTTTTCATCCTTTTCACTAATTTCATGTTCTTCCGGAAAATGGAAATTCGCCAAAAAATTACTCATCTGTTCTTCAAACTCATCGGTTCCATAAAAATCATTCTGGAACATCAGACAGAAGATACATTCTCTCATCTCATGTCGTGTCATAACTATCCTCTTAATCCTGTTCTAAACTTACACCGGCGATTCGCACATTCACCTGTTTTACTGTCAAACCGGTCATGGAATTAATCGCCTGCATTACTTTTTCCTGTACCTGTTTACAGGTTTTTGGAATGCTGTATCCATATTTCATATTAATTGCCAATTCAACCATTGCGATGTCGTCTGCCACTTCCACCTTGACACCTTTGGACAAATTCTTTGCACCAAATTTGCCTGCCAGCTCACCGGCCAAGCCGCCTGCCATCGAATCCACGCCTTCTACTTCTGATGCGGAAATACCGGCAATGCTTGCTACGACTTCATTGGCAATCTGCACTTCGCCAATCCCTGTGTGTTTTCCCATAGAATCATTTGTCATCTCTGTCATACTTTCGTACCTCCTATTGGTATGATACTACAACAAAACAGTTGTAATATGTATTATAGCAGATTTATTTCTTTTTGCCAACAGGCGATATTACAATTTTATCGGCACTGCACTCGGTTTTTCTTTTTACGATATCTTCAATCTGTGCAATCTGGCTCTCCGTCAAATCATCTGCATTTACAACAACATCCACGCTGTCGGATAAAATTGTCACAACAGCTTCTGAAAATCCCTTCGCTGCCAGCAGATTTTCGGTTGCCGTTTCTTTTTCGCTGATTTCGGTCATCTGCATAATCTGCTGCATTGCCTTGTCTTTTTGCGCATTGGTTACATTTTTGTTATTCACTAAATTTGTAAGCGTCTCTTTGTTTTTCGCACGCGTCTGTTCTCTCGAAAGTTTTGCCTCCTCGAAATAATTTCCGGTAACAGTGTTACTTACAAGTACTGCTTCACCGGCATTTTCCTTATTGGAAACCTTTTGTCCACTTGTGCTTACTGCCTTGCCACTGGCTGTTTCTACCGTTTCTTCGTCCTCATCAAGAACAATATCCTCCTCTGAAATGTCTGCTGCGCTTTCGGTTGCCGCTTTGTTATGATCCCCATGTCCGTTCATTGTCAGTTCTTCACGGTCTGTCATGCTCAGATACCCGGCAATCGCAACCATCACAACAAGCGCAGTAATAATAATCTGGTTTTTTTTCAAAATTTTCTTCACTCCTTTGCCTCCTTACTTTTCATTATTTTTATTTTATGACTCTCAATAGAAAATAATGCACTTACTGCATCGGTTATTTCTCTTTTTATCACAGAATCGTATCCGCCTTCGCAGACAATGACAATCCCCTCGATTTCCGGCTCCTTCTCCTGTATGATATACGGAGAAGAGTCACGGCTTGAATTTTCCACTAAAACTGTTTTTTCCTCGTTGGACTCTCCTTTTTGCGTATTATCTTTTAATGTCACTTTCTCATTTGACGCCTTCAAAGTAATCATTACATCCGCATGCCCGACTCCGTCCACCCGCTGTAAAAGCTGTTTTAACTCTTCCTCCCGCTCCGCCTTATATTCCTCAAGTGTCCCCTTTGTCTCCGCGTCTGTAACATCGGACGAAGAAGCAGGTGCCGCCGCCTTTTCATCCGCATTTTCCGAATAGGAAAAAAACAAAAGCAGTACACCACATATAACAACCGCTAACAATTTCAAGGTTCCCGCTTTTTCAATTAGTTTTTTTAATTCCTCTTTCATGCGCTATGCCTCCTCAATCCAAATCTTTTCTTCTTCCACCCCATACCGAAAAGCCAGTTCATTCTGCCACTCCTTTTGCATTTTATCTGCATTTTTTACGCGCACCCTTATCAATATAATTTTCATATCATCCATCTTTATCCGGCAATCGGATTCATCCACCCCACATTGCAGTGCAATATCTTTTTTTACCTGTGCCACATATTTCTCTTTCATCTGTTTTTCATACTTTTCTCCAAGCAGACGAATTTCCTCTTTCGTCTGTTCCACCTGCTGTTTGTTTTCCGAAAGAATATAATTTTTTTCCCATACCTTTCCTTTTCCAAAAAAGCCAAGCACCGGAACAAGCACAAGTAAAATAACAATCAAACTTGTCACATAGGTAAAATACTTTTTGTATTCCGTTCCCATAAATAAATTTGTGAGCAGTGCCGCAAGCAGTAAAAATACTACAACCTGTCTCACCATCTGAAATGCTGCTTCCATGAAATCTCCTTTCGTCCGTCATGAGCCAAGATTTGTACTGACTAACACAATGACTATCGACAGTAAAAACATAAGTCCGGATGCCAGTAAATACCCTAACATCAGTTTTCCGCTTGTGGCTGCCGACTGCAATACCATCACAATTCTGTGGTCGCTGACCGGCTGCGCAACCGCTCCTGCCACACGGTATAAAAAGGTAAATAAAAAAACTTTCATCATCGGGTACAGACAAAGAATCACAATGGCAATCACACCGCCTACTCCGACCGCACTCTTAATTAACAGACCGCTTCCATATACGGTATCCATCACACTGCCCGCTGTATTTCCCACACCGGGCATCCCCTTTGCCACGTTCCAGACCGCATTATTTCTCACACGGTCCATTACCGGAACTAACAAGCCCTGGATTCCCTGATAGCCAATCATTGCTGCAAACAAAATACGAATTGACATCCTTAATATACTGCCAATTAAATCCACCATTTTCGAGAACCGGTGTCCTGCCATCTGATTGATCACACTCAGGAAAAAATAGATTTCAACCCCCGGCATCAAAAAATATTTCATTGCCATCGAAAGCAGCCCCATCGCAAGAAGCATTGCTTCATAAAAGGCAAGCGAACTCTGCATTTTCCCGCCATAGCAGAGGGTAAGCGAAAAAGAAGGAATCAAAGCTTTCATAAAGCCAATCAGATTTTCCAGTGCTTTCTCCGCCACGGCATACACACCTAAAAATCCCGAAAGCACGAGTGAAAACAAAAGAAGAAATACGACAAAAAATCCCGTTTCTCCCAAATCACCGTCCCCAATCGTACCGGCAAATTTCACAAAAATCCCCGCAAACACACTGAGTGCAAGAATATGTAAAATAGTTTTTTTCTGTGCATCCCACTGACCGGTCACCTGCTCACAGATACAGTCAACAATTGCCCCAAAGGAAAAATCGGCCGTTCCATCCATAACGTCTGTAACATACTGCTGTAAGGAAAAACTTTGCTTTGTATTTTCCTGCAGAGAAAGATCCGCCTGTTCTAAAGACAATTCATTCTGCCACTCTTCTTTCTGCTCTGCCTTAGCTTCTGTATCAAATGAAAAACCAAATAGCAGAACCATTAAAAAAATGAAACATTTCTTTTTCACTGCAGCATATCCCCCAAAGTCTTTAAAAGCGTCTCGACAACCGGAAAACTCACTAACATCATACTGATTTTTCCTATCATATTGATCTGACTGGCAACCGCTCCATTACCGGCATCCCGGCAAAGATTCACGACAAGCTGCGTCAAATAGGCAATTCCTAACATTTTAAGAAGGATTCCTAAGTATTCTCTGCTTAAGCCAATTGCCTGTTCAAATTCATGGATTCTCTCAATCACCATCCGGATGGACGACAAACTATAAATTCCTAACAATAGGACTGTCCCTATCATCACGGCAACCGCATATTCCCGTTTCACACTGCCGGCTATTAAAGACAGAAAAACAGCCGCCAGACCAAGCACCGCCACTTTCACCATTTTTTTCACCTCCCTTACAGAGAAAACATGTCCTCAACGCTTGTGAACAATTCAGAAATATATGGAATAATCCAAAACAAAACTAAAAGAAGTCCTGCTAAGCTTACAATAAATGCCTGTTCATCGCGCCCGGATTGTTTGAGAATCTGATTTAAAATGGTAACTAATATTCCCACTAATGCAATTTTAAATATAATTGTTATTTCCATAGGTAATGCATTCGTTCCTTTCTTCTTTTCCATCGCCTCTTACACCAATAAAAGACAGATTAAAACACCGCTAAAAGCGCCTATCACCGGATACATACGAAGCCTTTCATGGCTTTCTTTTTCCGTTTGCTCCATTCTCAGTTTTAAGCGGCGTACATAAATCTGAATGGTTGAAACCTGCATTTCCAAATCCAGATATCCGAGTGTACCACCTAATTTTTCCCACTCTTCCCGCTCTTCTTTTTCCATCTGCGACTTTGTTAAAACCTTTCTCGCTGTCTGGCACCAAATCGTTTCCAGTGCTCCTTCGTGGGTATTAAGCTTTTTTGCAATCTGTGCAAAAAAACTGCCAACTATACCGCCAATCCTTACCGAAACCTCTTCGCATGCCTCCATCAGCGGCGTGTGCCCGTATTCCATTTCTCCCTGTAAAATAAGAAGTGCTCTTTCACAGTCCTGCATATTATGTAAGCGGTTGCCATATCGAATCCGATAAAAAATACCGATTCCAAAACTTCCCAACAGGACAAAAATCATTCCTAAAAATTTTATTTCCATATCGTCTTTCCCTCCTTATCATAAACAGCCAGACATTTGCCCGGATGAAACAGATTGTCCAAAAGTATATATCGCTCAAACATCCTGTTTTCAAATACAGCCTGAAACTCTTTTTTCTGCCGGACCTGCGAAAGCGTTTCTCCATGAATGGTTGCTAAAAGAGAACAGCCGCTTGTAAGTGCATATGATAGAGCGGCAATATCTTCGCTTGTCCCAATTTCATCGACAGCAACAACCTGCGGAGCCATCGAGCGAATCATCATGCGCACACCATCCGCTTTTTTGCATCCATCTAACACATCACAAAAAGAGCCTAAATCTCTTTGTGAAATTCCCATATAGCAGCCGGCTATTTCCGAGCGTTCGTCAACTACCGCCACATTGCACTGCCTTGAAAGATTCCTCACAAAATCACGCAAAAGCGTTGTTTTTCCACCACCCGGAGGAGCTATAATCAGCGTTGGTAAAATCACGGTATTTAACACGACAAATGGCATCAATTCATCGGAACATCCCTTTATTTCATGGGAAATACGGATGTTTAATCCGGACAAATACCGCATCGTCTTCACCGCACCATGCTCATACACAACATGTCCGGCAAGACCAACTCTGTGTCCACCGGGAATGGTAAGAAATCCCTCTCTCATCTGCTCCTCAAAAGCATACAATGACTGTCTGCTGATTCGCGAAATCAACTCTTTCCATTCCGCCATCGTAACACTTTGTTTTTGCTCCGGCACAACAAATCTGCCATCATACCGTAAAGCAATGCCCTTTTCTCTGCGGATTCTTATTTCCTGCAGTTTTTCTTCTTTTAAAACCACGCGTTCAACCAGTTTCCGCAGTCTTTCCGGCAAAAGTTCCCGAATCTCTTTATTTAGCAAATGCACCCCTCCTTTTTTTACATGTATATGCCTGTCCACACGGAATATACCACCCATTTGCCTTGACACCCCATCTTATTTGTACTAAACTGAGGGCAAAAAGCAAAAAAAGGACTTAATATTATGGAATACGGATTAATAGGAGAAAAATTAGGCCATAGTGCCTCCAAAGAAATTCATGAACAATTAGCAGACTACTCATATGAGTTACATCCTCTCACCAAAGAAGATTTTCCGATTTTTATGGAGGAAAAAGCGTTTCGCGCCCTGAATGTTACCATTCCTTACAAGCAGGCAGTTATCCCTTATCTTACCGCCATGGATGAGAATGCAAAAGCGATTGGTGCCGTCAACACGATTGTGAACCAAAATGGCTCCCTCTATGGCTACAATACAGATATGCCGGGATTTCTCTATATGGTAAAGAAAAATGGTATCGACATGGAAGGGAAAAAAGTTGTTGTCCTTGGAAATGGTGGTGCCTCTCAGGCAATTCAGGCAGGTGTCAAAAAAATGAATCCCGCTAAAATGATTGTGGTCGGCAACCGAACCATCAAAGAGGGAGTTCTTACTTACGAACAGTGTTTCGCCCTCCACAGTGATGCGGACATTGTCGTAAATACAAGTCCGGTCGGCATGTATCCAAATGTCGATTTTTCACCGGTTGACTTAACTCATTTTCCTCAATGTCAGGCAGTCATTGATATCATTGCCAATCCGCTTACCACGAAACTTGTCGCACAGGCAAGAGAACTTGGCATGAAGGGTATCACCGGACTGGAAATGCTGATTGCACAGGCAAAATATGCCGTTGAAATCTTTTTGGACACAAAAATACCGGAAGAAAAAATTGATGAAATCTATCAGAATATGAAAAAAAAGTCGTAAATACAAAAAGGAGCCGTACCGGCAACCACTTGCCGGTACGGCTCCTTTTTTTCAGATAAGTCAAAACTTATCATCCTTCAATGGCAATGTATTTTTTCTGCTCCACGGCATCTTTATGCTCTTTCTTTGGAACAAACAATTTCAAAATACCATGCTTAAACTCTGCCTTGATATCTTCTTCTGTCACATCTGTACCAACATAAAAGCTTCTCTGGCAGGCACCCTCATAACGCTCTTTGCGGATATAATGTCCTTCTTTTTTCTCTTCGCTCTTATCCAAGCCCTTTGCGGCACTCAAAGTAAGATAACCATCCTCTAATGAGGCTTTTACTTCTTCTTTTTTAAATCCCGGCAAATCAATCATAATCTCGTAACCTTCATCGGTTTCGCGAATATCGGTTTTCATCAAATGACCGGCATTTTTACCATAAAGCTTTTTCTCAGCTCTTCTAAAATCTCTGTCATCATAAAATGGGAATCCTCCAAAAAAGTCATCAAATAAATTTTCTCCAAAAATACTAGGTGCTAACATAAGTCATCTCTCCTTTTCTTCATCAAACTAAACTGTTTCAATTAACATGTTACCATTTGATTTTTTCTTTCCTAAGAACCCCTTTCCTTTGTTCTAGTTGTAATATAACACTTATTGTTAGCACTGTCAAGAGGTGAGTGCTAATTTCTTTGTGAAAGTTTTGTGAACTCTTGTCCAAAGCATGCATACCGTGCCTCATAACGCCTTACACATTCCGCCATTGTTTCTGCGTCTCTCTGATAAATAAAGATAATATCTTCTACATCTCGTTTTTCTCCCGCTATTTCCCATAAACGGCTCTCAATCTCCCACGGCATTTTCCGCTCCAGCAGATAGCGGACTCCATAATACTGTAACAGCATGTTCATTCGTTTTTGCTCCGGACAAGACTGTGCTTTTATATAAAAAAACAGCCGATTGCATATATACTCAAAATCATCCACCAGATAAAATACAAAAAGCAAATCTCGGAAGAACTCGCCACTAAGTGTTTCCAGTCTGATTTTCGACTGATACCACTCCGGTATCTGCTCGTTTCCTAAATCTGCTTCATCAAAAGTTCCCTCATATATATTTTTCAATATGCCAAAGCCGTGGCAAAAGACCAGTTCCGGCAGAACTGCCAGCGTATAAATCAAATACTCGTTTTCCGTCAATTTGTCCTTTTTTACTCCTCCCCCAACCATATGCGCTTTTCGCATCTTGATTCCTCCTCAATAATATACCGCATTCTGTGAAAAATAACGATATAATTATACATATATTTAAGTTTTTTGAAAAGGAACAAACGGTATATCCTTACGAAAAATCAGATTTTTCTAAGCAAAAAACGGCAAAAAAATGGATTTCTTGCAATTTCTCAAATATCATGTAAAATAAATTATACCTACAAAAGAAAGGAAATAACATCACATGAAAAAAATATTATGCATTCTGCTTAGTTTATTGTTAGTGCTGCTAAACGGCTGTTCCAGTGATACGGGAAACATTCGTTTTGGGGCCGCCGGCGTTGGCGGTATGTATTATACGTTCGCCAATAGTTTCACCGGAATTCTTAGTAAAGAGAACGAAAATTATTCTTATGAAGTTAAAAACACCGCAGGTTCCACCGCTAATATCCGATTGCTGTCCAATCACTATATCGATTTAGCGATTGCACAGGCTGATTTAATTCAGGATGCCTATGAGGGAACCGGTGCATTTGATGGTAACATCTGTAAAGACTACAGTGCCATTGCCGGTCTCTATACAGAAGCCTGCCAGATTGTTGTCCGTGCAGACTCATCCATTTATTCACTCGATGATTTGCAGGGAAAACATATCAGTATCGGTGCCTCGGAATCCGGCACAGAGCGAAATGCAAAAGAAATTCTTGCAGCGACAGGATTAACCTCCCGTCTGGTTCAGACAGAAAATTATGATTATACACAGGCCGCCAACCAGCTTTCCAATCATGAAATTGATGCCTTTTTTTGTACTGCAGGTACCAAGACAACGATTATCGAGGAACTGGCAAAGGAGTGTCCAATCCGGCTTCTCAGCCTAAATGAGACATGCTTAAAAAAACTAATGGCATCCTCTCCTTCATATATCTATTATACCATTCCGGCTAACACTTATACCGGACAGGATAAAGAAGTAACAACCATAGGAGTGAAATCTATTCTTTTAGCATCGGATGATTTATCCGAGGACACCGTTAATATAATTACAAAAGCCTTATTTGAGCATAATAAAGATTTACAGTATGCAACATCCCTAAATTTGGCCTTAAACGAAACATCTGCTACAAAAGATATTACACTTCCTTTTCATAAAGGAGCCGCCTCTTATTACAAAGAGAAGAAAATTACCGTTTCGACAAAATAGCAAATAGGAAGGATTACTATGAACATTGAATTTGATATGTACCAGACACTGGCACTTGCCGTTTTGGTACTTTTACTTGGAAGTTTCTTAAAAAAACACATTCATTTTTTGGAAAAATTCTGTATTCCGGCACCTGTTATCGGTGGTTTGTTGTTTGCCATCTTAACCTGCATCGGTTACTCGACCGGACTTGCTGATTTTACCTTTGATGACACCCTGCGCGAAGTATGTATGGTTTTTTTCTTTACTTCGGTTGGATTTCAGGCAAATCTGAAAGTATTAAAAAGTGGCGGAAAATCAATGATTATTTTCCTCTTCTTAGTCATCACCTTAATTGTTTCACAAAACCTGCTTGCAGTTGGTCTTTCCAAACTGCTGCAATTAAATCCGCTTGTCGGTATGTGTACCGGATCAATTCCAATGGTCGGAGGCCACGGTACTGCCGGTGCCTTTGGACCGGTTTTGGAGGATTTTAATATTCAGGGTGCAACCACAATTTGTACGGCTGCCGCAACCTTTGGATTAATTATGGGAAGTTTAATCGGCGGTCCAATCGGCAAGCGCCTCATTGAAAAAAGAAATTTAATGGATACCGTTGCCACCGAAGATGACAGTCTTTTAATTGAAGATGAAGAAAAGCACAAACGCCACACAAACATGTATGCAACCGCCGTTTTCCAGTTGATTTTAGCAATCGGTCTGGGAACCATTTTTTCCTGGCTGCTTACCAAAACCGGACTTACTTTTCCGATTTATATTGGTGCCATGCTTGCCGCAGCATTAATCCGAAATATCGCTGAGTATACAAATTTTACAACCATTCATATGGGTGAAATCAATGACCTTGGCGGAATTTCATTATCCTTGTTTTTGGGAATGGCAATGATTACTTTGAAGTTATGGGAGTTAGCTTCTCTGGCACTTCCGCTTGTCATTTTGCTTGCTGCGCAGACACTTCTCATCGGCGTATTTACTTACTTTGTTATATTCCGTATCATGGGGCATGACTACGATGCCGCAGTTCTCGCCGCCGGTACTTGTGGATTTGGTATGGGAGCAACCCCAAATGCCATGGCAAATATGCAGGCCTTATGCGACCGCTTTGTGCCATCGGTAAAAGCTTATCTGCTGATTCCACTGGTGGGAAGTCTGTTTGCCGATTTTATCAACAGTTTGGTTATTACATTTTTTATCAACATTATATAAGGAGGTTTACTTATGTTTTTTAAAAAGAAAAAATATATTACAATAAACAATCCTCAGAAAAGTAGAAAAAATTATGATTTGACTTATGATAATGTAGCCATTCCGGAGGTGCATACACATGAGGCTTCTGACAGCACAAATGCAGTCTCCTCGAATGCCTCTGTTGACTATGACAACCTTGCAATTCCTGAAGTACACATTAAGGGGAGGAAGTAATCTTTTTCCCATACATGTTTCCCCCTTTTTTTGCATACAGTATATCATATGGAATTATTTCTTTGCAAAAGGAGGTTACTATGTGCAGCATATCCGGCTTTTATGACCCCACGGCCGATTTTACCGGGCAGCGGGATTCTTTTTTGCATATTTTAGACGAAATGAAACACTGTCTTGCCCACCGCGGTCCTGACGATAATGACAGTCTGCTGACACCACACTGTGGACTGGCACACACAAGACTTTCCATCATTGATTTGGCGGGTGGCCACCAGCCTATGACAAGAGAACTGGATGGCTATCCTTATCATATTGTATATAATGGTGAAATTTACAATATGAAAGAGTTAAAAAATGACTTGGCAAGCCATCAGGTTTTTCCAAAAACGAATTCTGACACAGAAATCTTATTATTATCATATTTAACCTTTGGCGCCGATTTTGTAAAAAAAGTCGACGGTATTTTTGCCTTTGCCATTTATGATGAACGGCACAATACACTGACTTTATTCCGGGATTCATTCGGCGTAAAACCACTTTTTTATACCATGATAAATGGAACGATTGTTTTTTCCTCGGAGCCAAAAGGCTGCTTTTGCTTTCCGGGCGTCAAAGCAGAACTTGATGTGGATGGACTCAATGAGATTTTATCATTAGGTCCGGCACGCACGCCGGGAAGCGGCGTATTTTACGGATTTCACGAGCTGCTGCCGGGGTGTTACCTGACGTGCTCTGTTTTTGGAAGAAAAATGACGCAGTATTTCCATCTGGAAAGCAGACCGCATTTTGATTCTTATGAGGAAACCGTTGAAAAAACAGCATTTCTGATTCAGGATGCCATCAAAAGACAAATGGTTTCCGATGTGCCAATCTGCACCTTTTTATCCGGCGGTGTCGATTCGAGCGTGGTCTCTGCGGTCTGTGCCGCCGAGTTAAAGAAACAGGGAAAAAAACTCACCACATTTTCCTTTGATTTCATAGATAATGACAAGTATTTTAAGGCGAATTCTTTTCAGCCGTCGCAGGACCGCCCATATGTTGACAAAATGGTTTCTTTTCTGGATTCCGACCATCACTATCTCGAATGTGACAACAAAATGCAGGCGGATTTATTATACCGCTCGGTGGACGCACATGACCTCCCATGCATGGCGGATATTGATTCTTCCTTACAGTATTTTTGCGAGGAAGTCAGCCATTCCCATAAGGTGGTACTGACCGGCGAATGTGCAGACGAGGTATTTGGCGGATACCCATGGTTTCACAGAGAGGAAATGCTTAACTCCGGTACATTTCCATGGACTCCTTCACTCACCCCGCGCAAAGTTCTTTTGAAGGATAACTTAGTAAAAAGTCTTCACATGGATGAATATGTAAAAAAGATTTATGACCGGTCAGTCAGTGAAATTAATGTTCTCCCATCCGAAAATGAAATTGAGACAAACAGACGGCGGATTGGTTATTTAAATATCCGTTTCTTTATGCAGACACTGCTAAACCGTATGGACCGCACAAGCATGTTCTCGGGATTAGAAGCACGTGTTCCATTTGCTGACCGAAAACTTGTCGACTACGTTTTTAATATTCCATGGGAAATGAAAGCAAAGGACGGACTTGTCAAAAATATACTGCGTCAGGCGTCAAAAGGACTTTTGCCGGATGAAATTTTGTTCCGCCGCAAAAGCCCTTATCCAAAAACATACAATCCTTATTATGAAAATTTGTTGGCAAAACGCCTCAAGGAGGTACTTTCCGACTCTGCAAGTCCCCTGCATTCTCTCCTTGATTTAAAGCAGGTCACCCAGTTTTTGGAAAATCCAAAAGATTACGGGGCACCTTGGTACGGTCAGCTCATGGCGGGCCCGCAAATGATTGCCTACCTTTTGCAGATTGAATATTTCTTACGGAAATATAACGTATCCATCCGGATTTAAAAGGGAGAGCGGATTACCGGCTGCAGCTGTCTGCCGCAAAGAGCCGCCTCAATCGTATCCGGTATCAGTTCCGTATGGGCAATCATCGACTTCGGTTTCTTTTCGCAGTCATCCTGCCCAAACGGAACAAAATAGAAATTTTTTGTATTCATCAAGAAACCAATGTTCTTTAAACTGGCTCCAAGTGCATCATTGGTAGCCGGTGAAAGAACAACCGGTTTGTCATTTCGCATATGCGCTTTTGCCGCCATCAATACCGGTGTATCGGTAATCCCCGCTGCAAGTTTTGCTATCGTATTTCCGGTACATGGCGCAATTACCAGAATATCCAAAAGACCTTTCGGACCAATCGGTTCCGCCTCCTGAATTGAAAAAATCCCACGTTCTCCCGTAATTTCCTGTATTTCGATAATAAAATCTCTCGCATCGCCAAACCGGCAGTTCACGGTCTGTGCGGTCTGGGAAAAAATCGGAATGACCCGATTATCCTCCTTGACAAGCTGCCTGACCACTTCTTTTATTTTCTCATAAGTGCAAAAAGAGCCGGTAAACGCAAAGCCAACCGTACGCTGTTTCTTTTTGCTCATTCCGCTAATCTCCCAAAATTGTTTTCTTAATTACTTCCATAAGTATGCCGGCTGATGACTTCGGTGCATAAATACCGGGAAGTCCTAAACATAATTTTGCAAAAATCGACGATTCCTGACAATAGGAAAAATCCGTCCCACCCGGTCTTGATGCAATATCAATAATACACACCTCCGGCTTTACTCCCTGCAACCGCTCTTTGGTAAGAACCGGTGCCGGTACGGTATTAAAAATAAAATCATATTTTGACATTGTATCTTTTGGTGCATCAAAGGAACAAGCCTGATAGCCATAACTTTTTGCCCGCTCTCTCTTTTTCTCCTTCCGCTCCATAACAGTAACGGATGCCCTCCATTGGCTAAGTTTTGCCGCCAGTGCCGCTCCACACGTTCCATATCCAGTGACCAGACACTCACTCCCCTGAATGCTTACACATCCATGGATAAGCGCCTCTGAAACGGCTCCCTCTGCGGTAGCCAGTGCATTTCTCTCCGCCACACCATCTTCTTTGTAATAATCAACGATGCGAATCCCTCTTTCTTTCGCATAGTCTATCGCCGTCTCTGAAAATTTGCAGCCGTAAACCACCTGTCCTTTTTGAAATTTTTCTTTATTTTCCTCAAAAAACATGGCAGTCTGTGGAACCGGAAGAAGGATTGCATCATGATAGCCCGGCTGATAACTCATCGCCTCCATCACCTCATGTCCCTCTTTTTTTAACATTTGCGCCAGATAATACTGCCTTTTTTCTTCCCCCAGAACTAAAAAATGATAAAAAGCCATAATACACTCTCCGATACAGCAGTTGTTATTGTTAGTATATGATATTCAGGGAATCAAGGTCCAAACTAGTTCTTACCCGCATAAGCAGACTGGTACTTCATAAGTTCCTCAATATAAATTTCACCAAGTGCACTCACTACCGACCCGGCACGATGAATATAGCCAATCTGCATTTTCTCGGATTCCTTTAGTGGAATGGCTAACGAATCATCCCCATTTAATTCCTCGCAAATAATACCGGAACACAACGTGTAAGCATCCAGTCCATTCATCAGATTTAACATCGTTGCACGGTCATTCGCCTTGATAATACGATCATAATCATAGGTGCTTTTCATCTCTTCTGCCAGATAAAAAGAATTGTTTTTTCCCTGGTCAAAAGCCAGACACGGATACGGCTCTAAATCCTTCATCGAAAGTATTTCCCGCCCGGCTAACGGATGCCCGGAGCGCAGATATACATAGGTATCACAGGAAAATAATTCGGTGAATTTCAGCTGATTTTCCCTAAGAATTTTTTCTAACACCTTCCGATTCATGTCATTCATATATAAAATGCCAAGCTCACTTTTGAAATTCCGCACATTTTCAATGATTTCGTATGTGCGCGTCTCATATACAGCAAATTCATAATTTTCCATTCCCGCACGTTTGACTGTCTCTACAAATGCCTTTACCGCAAAGGAATAATGCTGCATGGAAACACTGAATTTCTCTCGGGATTCTTTTTCAATATATCGATTTCGAAGCAGACGGTACTGCTCCGTCACCTGTCTTGCATATCCAAGAAATTCCTCACCATCCGGCGTCACAACAATACCTCTGCTCGTGCGCAAAAAAAGTTCAAAGCCAAGTTCTTTTTCCAGTTCTTTTACAGCCCCCGACAAACTTGGCTGTGAAATAAACAAAGCCTTTGCCGCCTCATTCATTGAACCGTGGTCTGCTACCGCAATTACATATCTTAACTGTTGTAACGTCATGATTTACCCTCCATTCTCTAAATACTGCACCCCGGCATCGGATATTCCTCCGGTCTCAGTTCATGAATATCGGCATGTTCTCCGCATACACGGCATCCTTTTGACGGACTTCCAAAATTCACCGTCCGAAATCTCATCGTCAGTCCATCGAAGGTAAGCATTTTCCCGGTAAGAAGTTCGCCTGCCCCGGTAATATATTTTTGCGCTTCCAAGGCCTGAATACTTCCAATAATTCCAGGAATCGAACCAATAACCCCTGCGGAAGAACAATTGTCCACTGTTCCATCTTTTGGAATTTCTTCGAAAATACACCGATAGCACGGTCCCTCCCCCGGCACATACGTAAGAACCTGTCCGTAAAACTGCCGGATTCCTGCATGACAAAATGGTTTCTTTGCCAATACACAGGCATCATTAATCAAAAATTTTGCCGAAAAATTATCTACCGCATCAATAATAAAATCATACGGCTCAATCAGTGCCATAATGTTTTCCGAGGTAACACGCTCTGCATGCAGATGAAGTTTGACATCCGGATTTAATTTGCGAATACGCTCTCCTGCCGACTCCGCTTTTTCTACACCAAGCGAATCCATGTCATGAATAATCTGTCTCTGCAGATTTGTCAAATCCACGCAGTCACCATCCACAATACCAATTGTTCCCACACCACTTGCCGCTAAATATAAAATAGCCGGCGAGCCAAGTCCACCAGCTCCAATCACTAACACTTTGCTCTCTAACAATTTTTGCTGTCCCTTTACTCCTACGCCCTTTAAAATTAAATGTCGCGAATACCGCTGCATCTGTTCCTCTGTAAATGCCATATGTTCTCTCCATTGCTGATTGTTTTTACTGGGATTATATCATTTTATCCGGGGGGATGCAAGGTGATGGGGATGTGTGGCTTTCCGGTTTCCGTAAAGCATCAAGAAAAGTTAGTGATAAGTGGGCGCTCCCGCTAAACAAACGCGTAAGGGTATCGGCATGTAAACGACACATGCCTGATACTCACGTGTTTGTACCCACTTATCACTAACTTTTCTTGATGTTTTACTGGAATCCTGGAAAACAAACCTCAAAAAACTGTCACAAACAAAACACTCCATCATTTGCGCTTAACTGCTACGGAATTTCTTTTTTTATATCAGTTTGTCACCAAAACGCATTTTCAGGTAATCAATTATAAGGTCGACTGCCCTTTCGCGCCCTACCCGACCAGTGTTAATTGTAAGATCATAACTTGTCGGATTTGTCCAGTAATCTCCACCGGTATAGTATTTATAATATTCTGCACGATACTTATCTGTTTTTGTTATAAGACGATCTGCCTCTTTTTCCGAAACCTGCATTTTCTCCATAATGGACTGCCGGCATTTTTCTCTGGGTGCTTCAATATAAATACTGATAACATTAGGCCACTGTTCAAGTATCTTATTAGCACATTTTCCTACGATAACACACGACTCAAAGTTTGCCAGATCTCTTATAATATAAGCCTGCAGCTGATAAATTGATTCGTCCGACACAAAGTCTTTACTGGCTGGATCCGGCACAGCGGAATAATCGAGCATTCCTTTCATTCTTTTGTGCAGATAAGATCCTCTCAATTTTTCATCAATATCAAAAAATAGTTTTTCATTTAAACCGCTGAATTCAGATGCCATTTTTAATATCCGCTTTTCATAACATGGTATCCCAAGTCTTTTGGCAACTTCATTCCCGATTTCTTTACCGCCACTGCCAAAACCTCTGGCAATTGTAATTACATAATTTTTCATGTCTTCCCTTCTTTCCGGGTGGCAATTACTTCCATCCCTCAAATGTAATTGCCTCAGAAGATGTTGCATATTTTTCCGGCCATAATGTTACCCAGTCATCGCCAGATGCATCTGCCTTGGATAAATCTTTTGGCTGAAACTGTCCACATCCCCAGTCGAACTCTGCACCATTACCACCACTTTCATTCATCTTATAAGGATAACCTGCCAGATTAAATGTATTGTTTGATAAGGCTTCCTGAAGAGCATCGGTTTCTGTTGAATTTGCTTTCTTTGCTGCTTCACAAGCAAGTTCTACTGCCATAAAACCACAGATTACATCATTACTTGGAATTGAATTAAATTCCTTTTTACAATAATCTGCCAGATAATCTTTGGATGCCGATTCGTACTTTTCCTTATAAATTGAATAACCAAGAAATGGCAATTTAGCAGTCGATGGCTCCAAACCACCAAGTTCTGTATTTGGCCATGAAATTGGATCCCAGCTCATTCCCTCAATTACCATAATTGGGGCATAACAATTCATCTCTTTACATTTCTGTACAAGCCTGACACTATCTTCAAAATACTGAGGTGCAAACAGGATATCAGGATTTAAGTTCTTCACTTTCTGCACAGTTGCTGTCCAATCGCTGTTGCCAGGATCAAAAAATTCTTCATAGACAACTTTAAATCCATTTTCCTTTAAAAATTTACCGACAGATTCGCTTACTTCATGACCATATGTCGTCTCAAGATTCAGAATTGCTACTGTCTTTTGACCGGATGTTTTATATTTACTATAATTACTCTTTAAATATTCAAAAACATCTTTCCACCATCCGCCGCCTTTCCATGATTCATCCATCTGTGGATTGGCAATCAATTTTCCATACTGCTCATTCGCTGTATAACTGTCTGCTGCAATACAAAACATCTCTTTATTATGTTTTGCTGCAATTGGAGCTGCTGCCAAAAAAGGTGAGGTATATGGCGAGGTTAAAAGATCCACTTTATCATCACTGATTAGTTTTTCATACAGCGTAGGAATCTTACTCTCATCAAATTCATCATCATAATATTTTAACTCGACTTTTTTTCCGTTGATACCACCATTTTTATTGATGTATTCTACCGCGGCTTTTGCTCCCTTCAGTGTGTTCTGTCCCGCATGGGCACAAGCTCCACTCAAAGTATATGTACCACCAATGATAAGTTTTCCGCCCTCATTACCTGTTTTTTCACCATCAGAAGATGAAGAACCACAGGCAGTGAGGCTCATACCAAGGGCCGCCACCAATGCAGTACTGACTAATTTCTTTCCTATTTTTCGTAGTTTCATAATAAGTTCCTCCTTTACTGTAAAACTATGTTTCTATAAAAATCCACACATCCTTTGCTAAAGATATGAGGGATTTTTCTCTTTTTTATCCACCTATGTAGGAGCTTTTTACCTTTTCTGAGTTAAGAAGCTCCTTAGAGGTTCCTGACATTACAATCCGCCCCTGTTGAACTACATGACCATAATCCGCAAACTGCAGGGCAATCTCCATAATCTGCTCAACGACCAGAACCGGTTTGTTCAGGCGATCCACAAGACGTTTAAGGGAACCATACAATTCCTGCACAACTTTCGGCGCCAGTCCCATCGATATATCATCTAAAAGAAGCAGAGCCGGCTCTTCCATAATCGCTTTACCAATGCTCAGCATTTTCCGCTGTCCGCCACTAAGGGAGCCAGCCAACAAGGCTGATTTAATCGCCAGTGGCTCAAACATATCGTAAACAAGTGATAAATTCTTTGAAGCATTTTCCTTCGCTTTTTTACTAACACAGGAAATCATTAGATTTTCCTCAATTGTAAGATTCGGAAATGTTCCTCCTTCTTCCGGTACCTGGATTACCCCACGCTCCACAATCTTATGCGGAGACAAACCATCCAGACGCTCACCATCAAATACAATACTCCCCTTCTGCAAGGGCACAAGCCCCGAAATTGTCTTCATAATCGTGCTCTTTCCTGCCCCATTCGCACCGATAAGCGCCACCCGGCTGTCCCGCTCCAAAGAGAAATTTATTCCCTGCAACACATTCATCTCTTTTGAATAACCAGCATATACATCGTTATATTCAAAATAACTCATATTTTTCCACCTCCTAGATAAGCATCAATTACCTTAGGATCTGCAATTACCTCCGCAGGCGTTCCCTGAGCAATCAGTTCACCGGCATGAAGAACAACAACCCGGTCACAAATTTCCTTTATGAACATCATAATGTGTTCAATGACAATAATCGTAATTCCCTGATCTGCCAGTTTCTTCATTAACTTCATTCTTTCCCGAATTTCTTCTCCGGACAGACCGCAGGATACTTCGTCAAATAATATAATTTCCGGATTGCACGCCAGAGCACGGGCAATTTCCACGTTTTTTTTATCTGGCAGTGAAAGATTGTTTGTTGTTATATCTTTTACTGCATCCAAATGCGTCAGTGACAGAATCTCATCAAAGGACAATTTTACTCCTTTTCCACTCCGTCCCGCATTCGCACGGGCAACCTTAATATTTTCTAAAGGTGTCATGCTTTCAAATGGTGCAACCATCTGAAAACAACGGCCAATTCCCATTTTGGAAATTTTATGTGGTGCAACACCGGAAATGTTCATTCCTTTATAAAGAACACTTCCACTTAACGCACGATAAATTCCACAGATAATGTTAAATAACGTTGTTTTTCCTGATCCATTCGTTCCTATGATTCCAAGAACTTCGCCTTTTTTTACCGATATATTAATATCAGAAAATAACTCAAGTCCCCCAAATCCCATAGTCAGATGTTTCATCTCCAAGATAGGTTCATTCATTCAACCACCTCCGCTTCCTTGTGCGTATTTTCATCCTTTTTTTCTTTTTTATTTCGTATACGGATTAACAATTTATCTGTCACCTGACAGATGCCAACCCAGATACCCTGTTTCATCAACATCATAACAAGAATCAAAATGAGTCCAAGTACCAGATTGTGTCCACCACTTACTGTAATCATACTTCTTGCTGTTTCCTGAACAATAATCAATATAGCACCGCCAATCACCGGTCCCATTACGGTTCCACAGCCGCCAACGTATGCCCCCAGTAAAATATCATTACTAATTGCTGTATCAAAGGTTGCTGTTGGTGTAATATGCATCTCATAGAGAGCATACAGTGCCCCCGCAAGTCCTGTTATCATAGCTCCAATTACCAATGCTTTTGTCTTTGTTCGATACAGATTAATGCCAATCATTTCTGCTGCTTCCGGTACATCACGAACTGCCTTAAAACTAAGACCCAACGGACTTTTCACCAATAAAGCAACACCGATTACCGTTAAGATTGTCAAAGAAACAATGAGCGGGTACAAAAACTCCGGTGATACAAATTTCACAAACACACCTTTGCTGGCAAATAAAAACTGACTGGATTTAAAAACATTTAAAAATATTACACCGAGTCCAAACGTTCCAATCAAAAATGACAAGCCTTTGATTCGTAAAAGTGGATAAGAAATTATCCATGCAAACAAACCAGCAATAATAACACCAAGAATCACCAAAAGTGGCAGCGGCAGGTCAATGTTATAACCTCCCGGAAGGGCAACCGCATAAGCCCCTATACCAAAAAATACAGCATGTCCAAACGATACTTCTCCAATATACCCGCCTAACAAATTCCATCCCTGACCTGCAATCAGGAATAAACAGATATATACAATAAAACTGGACAGATACGATTGATTACTGGCATGAAAATATGCCAGATAAGCAGCCATTAAAATGGCTCCGCCAATAAGGCTGAGAATCAATTTTTTTGCTTTCATGCAGCCTGCCCCCTCTCATTCTTTTTGCGGTAAAACAAACCATTTGGCTTAGCTACAAGAATAATTAACAAAACAATATAAATCATTGCTGTTGCCAGGTTTGGAATCCAGAAATAAATGGTCATTGCTTGTACAATCCCCATGAGGATTCCCGCTGCCACCGCTCCTTTGAGATTTCCCATAGTTCCCAGAATTACAGCGACCCATCCCAAAAACGTCAGATCAAATCCTTCTGCCGGACTAAGAGAGTTAGTCAATGCATAAATAACACCGGCCACAGCCGCTAACGAACTTGAAATACCAAATGTAATTGCACAAATACGATTTACAGGAATTCCCGTAAGTTTTGCTGTTGTAGTATCAGAACTGCAGGCACGAATACGGATTCCCAGATTTGTCTTTTTTAATATCAATTCCACTGCTGCAATCAATACAATTGTAAGAATAAATGCTATGATATGCACAACGGGAATCGCGATACTGCCAATATTAACCGTAGCATTTCGATAAGGAACATTTAATGTCTTATAGGTACCGGAAAAAAGGAAATATTCAACAGCCATAATACACATACCAATTCCCCATGAAACCATAACCTGTCCTTCATAGCGTCCTTTCCATGTTTCCAGCTTCATAAATGGTTTCATAAAAATATTTTGTATCCAGTATCCGATAAGGAAAAAGAGTGGAATTAATACAATCAATGTAATGAACGGATCAACCCCAAACATTCGAAATGCCTGATAGCACAGATATCCGGCTAAAATTGTCAAATCGCCATGCACAACCGAGCAAATCTGCAGCCTTCCTAAAATCAGGGAACAGGAAAGTCCAAGAAGTGCATAAATGGTTCCTGTTCCAATCCCTCCTAATAACGACTGTAAAAAACCAAGAAAATTCATAAAAATCCCGCCTTTACTTTTCTACTAATGCAACTGCACGTACCGGAGAACCACTGCCATCACGAATTCTGAGTGGCAATCCCATATAAAAGAATCTTTTTCCTGCAACAAGATCCAGATTTCTCAAATTTTCTGTGTTGGTCATACCATATTTTCCACATACCAGATGACCGGAAAAATCAAGATCATCCGGTGTCTGATCAATGGCAGAGGAATCAACACCAATATTGACAACACCTTTTTGGGCAAGCCACTCTGCAGCCTCATATGAAAGACCGGTATAATAATTCTGATATCCCTCGATATCACCTTTTGCATAGGTACGATTATAATGCCCTGTATACATCAGGAAAATATCGCCTTTTTCCACTGTCAATCCTGCTTTTTCAACCGCTTCCTCCAAATCTTTTGCTTCAATATAATCCGGGTAACGGATGTGTGTGAGATCCACACAAATCGCACTTCCATAAAACAGTTTCATGTCCATTTTATCAATGGTCGGTCCTTCTGGATTGTACTCCCATACAGCATCTGAATGTGTAGGTCCATGTTCGCTGATCAAAAGATTACGCGCACTGAATCCGAGAGTTTTGGAACCTGTCTGCTTCATATTTTCCTCATGGGTCTGGTTTGTCATAATAAACGTTTTCTGGTGCATACCAAATACCGGCATTCCCTGATAAATTTCCTGTGACAAATCAATCAATTCATACTTTTCGTTGTAATTCATAAAATCACTCTCCTATTTTTCTGCAATTGTTGGTATTACGCAATAATTATTGGCATCTACAAGTCCTTTATCTGTAATCTTCCACTTTGGACTGGTCGTCAGTGCCAAAAATGCCAGATGCATAAATGGTGCGTGTGCCTCGCAATGTAATTCTTCTTTTGCCATCTTTGTGATTGCATCCATCTGTTTCGTAAGTTCTGCAGCACTCAGCTCATCTGTCATAAGACCGGCTATTCGCAGTGGGAGATCACCAATCACCTTGCCATCTTTTGCAAGAGCAACTCCTCCCTGCATTTCAATCACATGGTTAACCGCCACAGCCATATCCTCATAATTTGTACCCATGACAATGATATTATGTGTATCATGAGCAACACTTTCAGCAAATGCTCCCTGTTTCATTTTGAAGCCCTTTACAAAACCTGCACCGATGTCACTCTGTCCATGTCTTCCTACATTGGCAATTGGAAGAAGATCGTTTTCTATATCTGGTTTTACATAACCATCTTCCGCTTTCATATCTTCTACAAATGCATCTGTCAGATTCTGATCCAGAATCAGTCCGATACAGTTTACTTTCGGATTTGACTTATCACATTTAACCATCAGATCTTCCGGCTTGACTGGTTTGCGTTTAACGGAATGCTTTACAATATCCGGATACTGATAAGTCGGCAGTGGAAGCAGCAGCTGCCGGTCTTTTGCTGCAAGCTGACCGGACAAAAATACTTCCGACACATTCATGTCAGCGAGTTCACCTTCCACGACTGCAATATCTGCCAGTTTTCCCGGTGCCAGCACACCAAGTTCTGACAATCCAAGCCATGTTGCCGGATTAATCGTAGCCATCTGGATTGCCTCGGCCGGGTCTACCCCCTCTTTTATTGTGCGGCGGATAATATCATTCATATGACCTTTTGTCGCAATGTCACCTGCCAGCATATCATCGGTTGCCAGTATTGCACGCCTTGAATCCAGCCCTTCTTCTGTAATCGCACGAATACATTCCGGCATATTCCGCTGCGTGGAGCCTTCCCTCATAAGCATATAGACACCATATCGAAGTTTTTCTACTGCTTCTTTCTTTGTTGTAGTCTCATGACACGAAACATCCGTTCCGCCGCAAATAATATGAGCGGCTAATTCATTACCAAATAACTCAGGTGCATTTCCGTCGACTTCTTTTCCGATTGACCTCGCATATACAGAAGATACAATGGTGTCACGAATTACCGGATAATTATGCTCATATACAAACCGAATTGCACTCACACCCTGCGTCTCTCCCACACCAGATACAGACGGATAGGATAACATCTCCGGAATATCTTTCGATGTCACATCATAACCGGCTGTTTCAAGTCCCGGTGAATCCGGCGTAAGTGCAGGCACACGACAGAACACATGTTGTGGCATGAGTGAAGCTTCTTTTGCCATTTCTTTAATTCCGACCGGGCCGAGTACATTTCCGATTTCATGCGGATCAGAAATCAGACAAGTCGTACCTGTCGGTATTGATAACCTTGAAAATTCAGTCATGGTAAGCATCGCACTTTCAAAATGCATATGGCAGTCAACAAAACCCGGCATTACATACTTACCAGTCATATCATATACTGTTGTATCAGGTCCGGTCAGGGCATCACAGTCTCCCACCATCAAAATATATTTTTCAGAAACAGCCACATCTGCCGGATAAATCTCCCTTGTTATTACATTGACGACATTTCCGCCTTTTAGAATGATATCTGCATACTGTTTTCCACTCATCAGCACATCAACGAGGTGCTGTCTTTCTGATACTAATTTCAAACTATCCACTGACATACTCATAGAATCCTCCTATTCTTCCAATTCACATACCTGCAGTTCCAAAGGTGTTACTTTCATTCCGTTTACCGGTACAAAATCCTGTGAACATGCCGATACACAGCAAACAACATCTTTCAATGCTTTAAGTACAACATAATCACCCGCCTTTGATAATGGGTCCTCAATAACATAATCGCCATTCTCATCCATATGGTTATTCATAAACCAGTTAATCGGATCTGGTATCTCATTGCGGATAATGCCAAAACTCTTTAAGGCACCAATCAGGTTATCTTTGCAGTTCGGATGATCTTCAACTCCAAAATCTACTTTATAACGATAATAATCACAAGCCGGGAAAAAGAAATCATGTTTTCCTACTGTATCCTCTGTAAACTGCATCAAGTGATCACGGTAATTACTATAAAGGAAATCTCCAATCTTTAACCGAATACTGCTTAATGACGATCTCATATGTACCGTTGATACATACTCACTCAAATCATTTTCGTTAAAACAGATAAAATCACCAACCTGTTTTCCTTCAACATCCACAATCTTTAAAAACTGTCCCTTCTTAACTCTGACTCCACGTCCTTCGTAAGGTGGGATAAAAACCTTTTCCTTTACAATATAATTTGCCATACATAACCCTTCTTTCTTTATTTTTTGAAAAATAAAAAGAGTCCACTCGCTTTTCTGCGATTATGACTCCTTTGTCAACAATACTGATTCATATACTCTAAATATTTTTCCGCCACTTTTTCTAATTGAAATCGTGTTACATATTCATCCACATTATGCATCTTTTTCATTCTGCCCGGTCCACAAATTACGAACTCACCATCATTTTCTCTTAACAACTCTGCCAGATCCGTATAATAAGGAATCCCCTTCGGATATTCTGCCGTATCATAAAGCGACAGCCACTTTTTAACAAGGGGTACATCCGTCTGTTCTTCCAGTACCATTTTTTCATTTTTTATTTCATAGGTCATCCTCACCTGGTACTGTGCCTCAAATGACTCCTGAATCTGTTTCAGACATGTTTTAATCTGATTATGATTCGATGAAGCAACGGTTCTTACATCAAGCACTGCCTGTGCTGATCCGGGAATGATATTGCTTTTAAATCCTCCCTGAAAAATCGTTGTACTGATAGATGCCTTCCCCAGCAGTTTTGATTCTTCCAAACATGGGAGGGAATTTTTAATCCATTCAATGGCTTTCCAAAGATACTCGTTACCATTTTTTGCTTCCTCCGGCATCGCTCCATGCGCCTGCCGCCCTGCAATCTTAAGCAAAATCCATAACACACCTTTTTCTGCTATCACGACCTTTCCATCTGTCGGTTCACTGAGAAGTATTTCTTTCACATCATCCATCCAGCTGCATTTTGCAACCCTTTTCGCTCCCATACATCCGCTCTCTTCATCAGCAGTAAATACAAAGCGCAGTGTCTTTTTGGGTGTCTTTTTCATCTTAAGTACTGTATCAAGTACTGTCAGCATAATTGCAACACCACTCTTCATATCAGATGAACCAAGACCATATATACGGTCACCACCTTCTGTTGCATGAACCGGCTTATATTTCCACGCTGTTTCATCACCACATGGCACCGTATCAATGTGTCCTAAGAACATTACGCTCTCACTACTTTCACCCGGTATGGATACGACCAAAGAAGCACGTCCTTCACCATGATCAAAGATTTCATATTGACTTTCGTTTAATGCCATCCTTTTAATGATATATCGGACTATCATATCTTCTTTTCCCGGTGGATTCTGTGTGTCAATCTCCAGCAATTCTCTCAGAAAAATTTCTGGCTTTTTTCCTGTCACTTTACCACCTGATTTCTTTGTTTTGTTTTTACAATGCGAATTATAGCAAACAAAAACCAGCGGTACAATATACCGCCGGTACACTTCTGTTATTGAGAATCTGTCTCATCTGTACAATCTTTATATGTCATTTACAATTTTAGACTTTATTGCAAATTCTACTTCAAGCCTCTCCTCCATATTGTCAAGCGATACCCCCATGACTTCCTGTATCTTATGATAACGGTTTTTCATCGTATTATAATGGATATATAATTGCTCCGACGCCTCCCGCAAATTCCAGTTGCACTCAACAAGCATATTCAACGTATCAAACAGTTCGCCATGATTTTCAAGATCAAATTGTTCTACTCTACCCAATTTATCCTGAAAGAAATTTTTTACAGCAGGGTTTCCCTTTAACTGATCCAATAAACGGTAAAAACCAAGTTGGTTGTAAAAATAAGAAGTATTTTCCCAGCCAAGTCTGCGCCCCATAACAAGAGCAGTTTTTGCCTCACGAAAACTCCGGTATGCCATTCCTATCTCATCGGCAAGTCCACCAATTGCAAAAGACAGCGTAAATCCTTCCTTTGTATAAATTCTTTCATTAATTCCTGCTAACTGTTTCTGTATTTCTTTATGACTTTTTCCCTCGTCCCACAATAAAAATACAACCCGGTCAGTAAATGTTGTATAAATCGTTTTTTTAAACGACATCCTTACTTCTGCTGCCACCTTCCGCAAAAGCTGCCTGGAAAGTTCATTGACAGCTGCCCGGTTCGTTCCTGTCCCTTCTTTTTTTTCAAAATTCTTCTTGAAATGGTCGACATCTGCTATCATGGCACGGACATGTCCCTCAAAACTCCAGCCAAAAAGTTTTCCTCTCTCCCTAAGTTCGTCCTGATTATTAATATTATTATAGATAATATCCAGGACAAGGTTATCTCTGTACTTTCTCTCAATCTCATCATTCGAAATTTCGCGCTGTATTTCCAATTTAATAATTGTTGACGCATGTTCTATCGCAATCAGATCATATTCATTTGCCTTATATTTTGTCTCATTAACAACAAGATAACCATATGTCTTCCTTGTGACAGTTATCGGAAAACACGGATATTTACTCATATAATTTTCCATATTGATTTCCATCTCATCATTCGAACAAAAAACTCTTTGTTTGATATTATCAACAAAAGCAACTTCTTGCCCAATGAGATCACTGAGATATTCCAAAACCTTTCCTATTCCTTCCTGCCTAATTGCAATATTCGTAAAAATGCAGTGTATTTTTTCCGACTTTTTTATGATTTCCAACTGTCTGGAGTTTGCTTTTGTCAAAACCGGAGTAATAACATCAACAAATGAAAATGAAAATGGCATATACACAATGGGAAACGAAAGTTCATCCGCCTTTATGCGTACTTCATCCGGCATATCATCAATAAAACGGCCTAATTTAATGAATAGCGCTGCTGCACCATTCTTTGCTATCTTCTCAATCAATTCAAGCAGATACTCCGTATTATCTTTAAAAATATAGCCGGATGTCAAAAGGATTTCTCCTCCCTGAAGCCAGTTATAAATATCCGGTGCATCGATTACGCTGACCGATGATACTTCTCTGTTTAACCCTCGATTTCCACATATTACTCGAAATTTTTCAAATCCCTCTGTATGAAGGATCTGGTTTACTGTTAATTTCATACAAAGTCACTTCGCTTTCTCTAAAATCTCCACCCTTGGAAGATTCCATTTAAAATGGGATGCCAATATACGCACAACTATAATGCACACCATAGAGAAAAAAACTGCCCATAGTTCCGACAAAATTTTATCGAGCCACAAATACATGAGCGCACCGAAAATAGAAGCCGTTGCATAGATATGTTTGCGGAAAATATAAGGAACATTGCCTGCAAATATATCACGCAATAATCCGCCGCCTACACCGGTAATTACTCCTACAAACAAAAGTAACGCAAAATTGTCATTCCCAATCCGTTCCTGTACAAAACGGATTCCCAAAATTGTAAATGCTGCCAGGCCCATTGCATCAGATATAAACAACACCGCATTCGCCCACGAAACATTTGTCAGAATGTCATGCCGTGTCAAAAACATTGCCAAAAAAAACACAACAATAGAAACAACAATTGCTACTTTAGCCTGCGTCGGATTCTGAAAAGCAATCGGAGGAATTTCTCCCGTTACAATATCGCGGATTACCCCGCCGCCAATTGCCGTTACCATGCCAAGTACAATTACTCCAAGCAGATCCATTTGCTTTTTCATTGCCTCAATTGCTCCGGAAACAGCAAAAGCAATTGTTCCCAGTGTTTCCAGAAAGTTCATCATGAAATCCACATCTCTGCCTCCTTGTAAAATTCAGTCAGTTCTATAAAAAAAAACACCGCGGAATAGACCACGATGTCTTTTTATGATTTACATTCTACAACAGCCTTTGCTATTTGTAAAGATTATTTTTCATTATGTTATAGCATCATTACAGACTATTTTGTTTTAATTTTAAACCTTTTGCTGCATCTTCCCCTCTCACCACTCTCCCCTCTCCCTCTAAGCCAAAATAAAAACGAAAAAAAGACGGGAAGCTATATCTGCCACGCAGATATCCCGCTTCCCATCTTTTTCGTTTTTATTTTACAGCCTTAAAAGCTTCTTCCAAGTCTTCAATAATATCATCTACATTCTCTGTTCCGATTGACAGACGGATGGTATTTGGTTTGATTCCCTGGTCTAACAATTCTTCCTCATTCAACTGAGAATGTGTTGTACTTGCCGGATGAATAACTAACGATTTTACATCTGCTACATTGGCAAGCAGGGAGAACAACTCCAGATTATCAATGAAATCTTTTGCTTTCTTGTCGTCACCTTTAATCTCAAAAGTGAAGATTGAACCGCCACCATTTGGGAAGTACTTTTTGTACAATTCCTGCTGAGAAGGATCATCGGATACAGCCGGATGATTTACCTTTTCAACTTGTGGATGATTGTTCAAATACTCTACTACTTTCAATGCATTTTCTACGTGGCGCTCAACTCTAAGGGAAAGAGTTTCAAGCCCCTGCAAAAACATAAATGCATGGAACGGAGAAAGTGTCGCACCGGTATCACGAAGCAGAATCGCACGGATTTTCGTAACGAAAGCAGCCGGTCCTACCGCTTTTGTAAAGCTGATTCCGTGATAACTTGGGTTTGGCTCGGTCAAAGAAGCGAATTTGCCGCTTGCTTCCCAGTCAAACTTACCGCTGTCTACAATGACACCACCGATTGCTGCACCATGTCCACCGATGAATTTTGTTGCGGAATGAACCACGATGTCAGCACCGTATTCAATCGGGCGAACCAGATAAGGAGTAGCAAATGTATTGTCAATTGCCAGTGGAATTTTGTGAGCATGTGCAATGTCTGCCAATTTCTCAATATCCACAACATCTGAGTTCGGATTTCCTAATGTCTCAATAAATACAGCCTTTGTATTATCTTTGATTGCAGCCTCAACCTCGTCAAAGTTAAATGGATCAACAAATGTTGTTTCAATACCATACTGTACTAATGTGTGAGCCAACAAATTGTAAGTTCCACCATAAATATTTTTTGCTGCTACGATGTGGTCTCCTGCCTGTGCAAGATTCTGAATCGTATAGGAAATTGCTGCTGCACCACTCGCTACGGCAAGTGCTGCCACGCCGCCTTCAAGTGCTGCCACACGCTGTTCAAAAACATCTTCTGTAGGATTTGTCAAACGTCCGTAAATATTTCCTGCATCTGTAAGTCCAAAACGTGCTGCTGCATGTTCGCTGTTGCGGAACACATAAGATGAAGTAGCGTAAATCGGAACGGCTCTTGCATCGGTAACCGGGTCCGGATTTTCCTGTCCTACATGTAACTGAAGTGTCTCAAATTTTAAATTTCTTTCTGCATAACTTTTTTTACTCATATTCTCATACCTCCATTTTCATTGTGCTCTGCACAGGTGTTATTTTCTTGTTCTGTAGTTATCATACCAAATAGGTAGGGTATTGTCTAATACAAGAAATATTTCACTAGGTATAGGAATACGCTATAACCTTTAAATCTTCTTAAAATTCAACCGCAGCGCATTTGTCACCACACAGAAACTGGACAAACTCATTGCTGCCGCTCCAAACATCGGATTTAACTGCCAGCCAAACAACGGAATCCACACACCGGCTGCCAACGGAATACCAATGATATTATAAATAAATGCCCAGAATAAATTTTCACGGATATTTTTTCTGGTTGCACGGCTTAAGCGGATTGCCGCCGGAACATCACTGAGTTTACTCTTCATCAATACAACATCCGCTGCATCCATCGCCACATCTGTTCCGGCGCCAATGGCAATTCCGATATCTGCCTGCGTAAGAGCCGGCGCATCATTAATACCATCGCCCACCATGGCAACCTTGCCGTTTTCTTTCAATTTTCGAATCACGGCTTCTTTTCCATCCGGCAGAACACCGGCAATCACTTCATCCACACCGGCTTCCCTGCCAATCGCGTTTGCTGTTTTTTCATTATCTCCGGTAAGCATCACAACGCGAAGTCCCATTTTCTGCATCTGGCTGACTGCACCGGCACTGTCTTCTTTCATCGTATCCGCCACGGCAATCATACCAAGCAGCGTGTCATCTTTGGCAAAATACAATGGTGTTTTTCCTTCTTCCGCCAATCGGTTTGCCTGCTCTTTTACCATGTCATCAAGCGCGGTCACCTTTTCAATCGCAGACTGATTGCCACCAAGCAGAACTTCTGTTTTACCATTTTCTTTAACCTGTCCTTTCAGACCATTTCCCGGCATAATTTCAAATTCCGAAAGTTCCGGTGCTAAAGTATCAAGTTTCTCCGCATAGGATACAATGGCACGTGCCAGAGGATGCTCACTCTTTTTCTCCAGCGCATACGCATAGGAAAGAAGTTCATTTTCCGAGTACCCGGAAAACGGAATCATATCTGTTACCTTCGGCTCGCCGCGCGTAATCGTTCCGGTTTTATCCAGTGCCACGGTTGCAATTTTACCCGTCTCTTCCAAAGCTGCTGCCGTCTTAAACAAAATTCCGTGTCTGGCGCCAAGACCATTTCCTACCATAATAGCAACCGGCGTTGCCAGACCAAGGGCACACGGGCAGCTGATAACTAGAACCGAAATAGCACGTGCCAATGCATAACCAACACTTTGTCCACACAAAAACCATACAATAAAAGTAACTACTGCAATTGAAATAACAACAGGAACAAAAACGCCCGAAACTTTATCTGCAATTTTGGCAATCGGTGCTTTTGTTGCCGCCGCATCTTTTACCATCTGAATAATCTGCGACAGAGTGGTATCTTCTCCTACTCTGGTTGCCTCGCAGCGAAGAAAACCGGTCTGATTCAACGTTGCAGCAGAAACCATTTCTCCTTCTTTTTTATCTACCGGGATACTTTCTCCGGTCAGTGCCGCCTCATTGACTGCACTGCTTCCTTCCAAAATCACGCCATCCACGGGGATATTTTCCCCCGGTTTGACAAGGAAAATCTCTCCCTTTTGAACCTCTTTTACCGGCACGGAAATTTCCTTTCCATCCCGAACAACAACCGCCGTCCGGGGTGCTAACTTCATCAAGTCTTTTATCGCATCCGTTGTCTTTCCTCTAGAACGCGCCTCCAGCATTTTCCCAACTGTAATCAATGTGAGAATCATTGCTGCCGACTCGAAGTAAAACTCATGCATGTAAGCTACGACTTTTGCTTCATCCATCAACCGCTGCGCCTCCGCCATCACAAATAACGCATACACACTATAGCCAAAAGCTGCACTGGCACCGAGCGCAACTAACGTGTCCATATTTGGCGAACGCCGCCACAAACTTTTGTATCCACTGACAAAAAATCGCTGGTTAATGACCATAATCGCAATCGTCAATAACATCTGCGCAAGTCCCATCGCTACATGGTTCACACCAAGGACACCCGGCAGGGGCCATCCCCACATCATATGTCCCATGGATAAATACATCAAAAATACAAGTAAAATTAAAGAAGCAATCAATCGTTTCCTTAACTTTTTTGTCTCTGTATCTTTTAATGTATCGTCTGTCTCCGTTTCTCCGTTCTTTTCCTGTTCCATCACATGGGCACCATAGCCGGCATCAACAACTGCCTGAATAATAACGGAATCCGGCACATCCCCCTCTACACCCATGGAATTTGTCAAAAGATTTACACTGCATGAACTTACGCCCTCAACACGGCTTACCGCTTTTTCCACACGGGCACTGCATGCTGCACATGCCATGCCTGTCACTGCATACTGCTTCATGTATATTCCGCCTTTCCTGTTTTTTTATATTCTTCTTATCGAAGTACTCTACTTCCTACCGCATCAGTTTTTGCAGAGTCGCAATCAATTCATCTACGGTTTCTTCTTTTCCTGCCCGGATATCATCCGTCACACAGGTCTTAATGTGGTTTGCTAACAAAACTCGGTTAAAACTATTCAATGCTGCATTGACCGCTGCCACCTGGATTAAAATATCCGTACAGTAAACACCGCGCTCAACCATTCCTCTAATTCCGCGGATTTGTCCTTCCATACGGTTTAAACGATGGATTAAGTCTTTATACTCTTTATCTGAGCGTTCTTTGTGCCGTTCTTCACAGCACGGACACGTTTTCTTTTCTTCCATGCAATCACTCCTATCGATAATTTTCGATTTGATTATATACCCCCACCGGGTATATTACAAGTGAAATTTTTCTCATTAAGCAAAAAAAGAAGTTTAATTTGCAAGAGACTATAACACAAAGTGTTACCCGTCTCAAAACAAATTAAACTTCTTTATATTTTGAACTATCTCAGTGCGATAGCTCTTTCATCATGCACTTACAAAAATGCTCTATAATCTCTTCAGATATTCCCCGGTTCTTGTATCAATCTGGATTTTATCACCCTGATTTACGAAAATCGGAACTGCAACTTGTGCACCCGTCTCAACGGTAGCCGGTTTTGTAACGTTTGTTGCTGTATCACCTTTTACACCAGGCTCTGTCTCAGTTACTTCCAACTCAGCAAACATCGGCGGCTCGATTGCGAAAATGTTGCCTTTGTAAGATACCATCTTAACATTATCATTCTCTTTTACGAATTTCATGGAATCGCCAACTGCTTCCTCTGTCAATGCAATCTGCTCATATGTTTCATTATCCATGAAGTTGTACATCTCACCATCATTGTACAAATACTGCATTTCCTTTTTATCAATATGTGCCTGTGGATACTTCTCTGTCGGACGGAATGTCTTCTCCACAACACCGCCATCTACTACGTTTTTCAATTTGGTACGAACAAATGCAGCACCCTTACCCGGTTTTACATGCTGGAACTCAATAACCTGATATACGGTTCCATCAATCTCAATTGTCAAACCGTTTCTGAAATCTCCTGCTGATACCATAGTTTCCTCTCTTTCCGTCGCACAAAACGACAATAAATTCATATCTATTCATAATTTTAGTATATTTAGAAGCATTTTTCAAGTATTTCTTTTGCAATCTCGGTAATGATTTTCCCATCCGTGCTTACCGTCACGGTAGCGGCGTGCTCATAATACACTCTCCGCTTCTCCATCATCTGTCGTATGTAGTCCACATTCATGTTATCTTTCAACAGTGGGCGATTCGTGTTATAACGAACCCGCTCAAAAATTGTCTCCGGCTTTGCCGTGAGTAAAACAACCGTTCCGATTGCCTGTAACTTTCTCACATTCAGTTCCCGCAGCGCCATACCACCACCACAGGAAATAATCGCCGGTTTTATCATACCTAACTCATCAATCATGGATGTTTCCAAATCACGGAAATAAGTTTCTCCTTCTTTTTCAAAAATATCCGAAATCGCACGACCTTCTTTTTCCTCAATCCACTGGTCAGTGTCGATTTCTATGCGCGAAGCAAGCCGTGATAATTCATGTGAAATGGTTGATTTCCCAACGCCCATAAAACCAATCAAAATGATGTGGCGGTTTCCTTTGTAAATTTTGTCAAACACCTCACACATCGTTTCATAATAGACCTGTCCGGGTGCGGAAGCCTCACTTACACAGCCAAATGAAACAAACGAGCCATACAATCCGCCATACAATCTCGAAACTTTTCCAAGTTCACCCATCGACATCGTAATCAATGGAAAATCCGGAAATTCTTCTTTCATGGCAGCGGTTGCATTTAACAGCGTATCTACATCTTCTCTTATCTTTGGCATACAAGCTAACTTTCCGGCGTAACACCCACACTCTTTTGCCTTACAGAGTCTTTCCTTAATTTCATCCACAGACGGAGTTTTGGAAAAATCATGATAGGAGCCGATTACTTTGGTCTTAGTGTTTGAGTACTTTTGACAGAGTGCTTTTACCTCTTCTTCATCCCGCGCAGCCTCAACATCCACATAATCTGCCGTCTGCTGTTCAAGGATTTTGCGAATTGTTTCAAAATAATCAAAGCGGGAACCATTTTCTTCGCCGCCTTCTGCCACCGTGCGAATGGTGACTAACAGCTCCTTTTCATTAAGCACACGCTTTAACTCCGTTATGACATCAAGAATTTCTCTCCCATAACCGGCAAAAAAATCAATGCGCCACTCCACCATTTCCACCGGCAGTTTTGCAATCTGTTTTGCCTCGCGAATAATTCCATCACGAATCGGAGCAACAATTGGTACACAAATTTTAGGCCTCATCCACTTCATCCTTTCTGTGCGGTCAACTCAAGCAGTTTTTTTGTCGAATGGGTAATATTTTCACATCCGTCTTCTGTAATAATCACAACGTCCTCAATCCGAACGCCGCCAATTCCCTCAATATAAATTCCAGGCTCCACCGTAATTACCATACCGGGCTTAATCACGGTTTCTTCTCTCGGTGAAAAATTTGGGCTTTCATGAATTTCAAGTCCAACCGAATGTCCCAGTGCATGTCCAAAATATTTACCATAGCCGGCATCTGTTATTACATCTCTTGCCATCGCATCAATCTGGCTTCCCTTCATTCCCGGACGGATTCCTAAAAGTGCCGTCTCCTGTGCTTTTAGCACCGTATCATAAATTTCACGCTGCTTCTCACTTGCACTGCCAATGACAACCGTTCTTGTCATATCCGAGCAGTACCCCTGATACAAACAGCCAAAATCCATCGTTAAGTAATCGCCGTTTTCCAGCTTTTTGTCGGTTGGTACCGCATGCGGCATCGCCGAATGTTCTCCGGATGCGGCAATCGTATCAAAACTAAAACCTTCCGCACCTTCTTCTTTCATGTAAAATTCCAGCCATGCAGCAACCTGTTTTTCTGTCATGCCCTCATGAATTTTTGCAATTGTCTTAGTAAAAGCGCGGTCACCGATTGCCTCTGCCTGTCGTATCCTTTCCTGCTCTTTCTCTGTCTTTATCTGACGGAATTGATTCATTTTATTTTCTAATGAAATCAAGTCAGGAGACTTTCCCTCATTTTTCTGAAGCTGTTTTTCCAATTTGTGATAAAGGGATACTGTCATCACCTCATCTTCGATGCCAAGCCTTTTCACACTCTCTTCTTCCTTTAAATGAGCCAAGAGATTTAAAAAATATCCATCGCTTGTCCATGTCTCAATTTCATAACCCGGACACTCATTTTTTGCTGCGATCACATATCTGGAATCCGTGACAACCACTTTTTGCCGGCGGGAAAAATACACATACCCCTCCCCCGTAAAGCCGGCCACAAACCGCATATTCGCCGGTGAGGTAAGAAGAATTGCATCTACCTCGGTGGATTGAAATATTTTTTCTTCCATTTCTTTTCGCATCGTTTCTGCCTCTTTTCTTCGCGTTTTTTTGCGCGATATTCATGCAAAACAATTTTCTCCAGTTTGCGCTTTAATACAATCTGGATTTCTTCCTTTTCGTTAATCGGCTTTACCAAAAAATTTTTGAGTCCGATTCGTTTAGCACCAAAAATATCCGTAAATAACTGATCGCCGACAAAAATCGTGTTTTCCGGTCTTGTATTCATCAGTTCCATCGCATAAAAATAGCCTTTCTTTGCCGGCTTATGCGCATTAAAAACCGTGTGAACACCAATTTTCTCATTAAACGAATGAACACGTTTCTTTTTATTATTGGAAATCAGACAGCACTCATATCCAATTTTTTTCAGACGGGAAAACAATCGTTTTGCCTGCTCCGTTGCCTCTTTTCCATGTTCGACAAGCGTATTGTCAATATCAAAGAGAATTCCCCGGTAACCTTCTTCATATAACTTTTCATAATCAATGGCATACGTTGACGACACCGTTGTATCCGGAAAAAAACGTTCAAACATAAGCGGGTATCCTTCCTTCCATCAAATTATTTTACAAGTGACTGCAAATGAATGATAAACTGTTCTGCCACACGGCCGGAATATCCACCATTTCTTATGCTCCATGCATTCGCCTGCATCAAAAGTTCTTCCTCTGACAAAGTAATCTCCGGATGCGCTTTGGCAAGACCAAGAATAATCGCATCGAAATCTTTTTTGCTTGGTTTGCTGAAATTTATGCTGACACCAAAACGAGCAACCAGAGAAAGTTTTTCCTGCATCGTATCCGAGCGGTGCAGTTCATCATTTGACATATCCGAGCGGTCGCTCCATGTCTCACGAATCAGGTGACGACGGTTTGATGTCGCATAAATCAGAACATTATCCGGACGTACTTCCATGCCGCCCTCAATGACCGCCTTCAAATATTTGTACTCAATCTCAAATTCCTCAAATGACAAATCATCCATGTATATAATAAATTTGTAATTGCGGTTTTTAATCGTCTCAATAATTGCGGACAAATCCTGAAACTGATGCTTGTAAACTTCAATTAACCGGAGTCCCTTTTCGTAATATTGATTCAAGATTGCCTTGATACATGTCGATTTTCCGGTTCCACTGTCGCCAAAAAGAAGACAGTTATTCGCACGACGACCCTCGACAAATGCCTCCGTATTTTCCACAAGCTGCTTTTTCTGAAGTTCATAGCCAATCAACTCATCTAACGTCACATCCGAAGTATGAGTAATTGGTGACAACACCATTTCATCCCCCGTGTGAACAACACGAAATGCCTTATTTAATCCAAATTTTCCAACACCGTACCGTTTATAAAAGGCGGTCACAATGTCAAAGAAATCCTCACCGTTTTTCGCTTCACACAGCTGTGACGCCAAATCACGGACTTTTTCACTGACACTTTTATTATAAGTATTTTCTGCCTTTGCCATGGAATGATAATGAGTCAATGTTTCAAAACATGCAACTCCCAATTTCTTTTCCATCTCAGAAAAATCATAATGGAACAAACGATAAAAATGCTCCATATCCTGTTTTACAATTTCATTCACCGTACCATCTTTGGAAGCTCCGACCGTCTCACAGAGAATACTAAATGGATTTTCTGTTGTTGCCAGAAGATAAGCAATGTAACACTGCCATAAATTGTTATCAAATCCATACGTCGTTGACAAATCAAGAAGCCTGTACACCTCATCGTAAATCGCACGAACCAGCTCTTCTCTGCTGTAGGAATCGTCGTGCTCCATCTTTTCTACTAAACTGCCAAGTTTCATCAAAATACTGTCTTTTCCAAGCTGGCCATACATTACAAGCCCTGCTGTTTCTCGATACATCTACATCGCCTCCAAATCAATACACTGTATATTGTCCATATTTTTAGCCATAACAGACAACTCATTCGTAAATCCTTCCTTTGAAAAAAGGTAATAATAATCGGCTTCTTTGCCCGTCTGCTCAATGTCATGCAAAAGTTCTTCAAATTCTTTTGTCGTCATCGGCTCATTGCTCCATTTGCAGGTTCCCACAAGGAGTTTTCCCTCTTTTGTATTCGCAATCAGAGGAACAAAACCAGACTTTCCGTAAAGACTACCAAACCTTTCAAACTGCGCCGGCAGATGATGATACTGATTCATCAATTCCATAAATTCACGGCACACCTTCTGATAAGCTTTTCCTGCCAATTCATCCAAGCCGTTTTTTATATGAGCCTCATAAAATTCATCCGGGCTCTGCATACTAAAATCCGAAAAATTCGGATAAATTAACTGATACCAAAACTGCAAAAAGGAATCCGTAATACCATACAGCCCCTTCTGCACAGAATCCCGCTTTTCCGGCTCATAGGAAAAGATTTTTTCCGCCACATCAATCTGTATCAGATTTTTAATATAAACCGAAATTTTTGCTCTAGAAAATCCTGTTCTTGTAAACAAATAATTTAACTTTGGCTCATTTTCCGCAAGCACCGATAGGATGGTGCTGTAAAAAGGAAGTTCACGCAGGGAAGTTTTCAAAAAACGCTGTGTCTCCGTATGAAGCACTCCCTTTTTGTCCACAATCAGCCGTACAATATTTTGTTTTACACTTTCTTTTGGATTCCAGTGTTCCAAATACCCCGGCACACCGCCTAAAATTCCATAAATTAAAATACAATCTTTGGTTGTGCTTTTTGGAAAGCGGTCTACCATCTCAACGAAAGTAAACTGTTTTAACTTGATTGGCAGACTCATATATTTTGCCAATTCTCCCATATCCGAAACCATATCGTTTTCCACCCATCCGATGGCAGAACTCACGAAAAGAACCATCACCTGTCCTTTCGGAAACTCGTCAAATTTCGTAAGAAACTCTGCAAAAAAAGTCTTGTACCCTTTCTGCATTAAATCAAATTCATCCACGACAAATACAATCCGTTCTTTTTCCGCCTTTTCCTTTACCGAAAAAAGAACTTTTTCAAAATAACGATTCTGTTCTTTTTCAGACAACTCTCTCGCCTGATAATAGACATATGTTTTGTCCTGCACAAATTTTTTTACAAGCGTTGTTTTTCCAATCTGCTCCCTTCCATAGAGAACAACGATGGAATTACCGCCCTTTAAATAAGCCTGATTTAGCATTGCCAGTTCTTTTTCGCGGCCAATAAACACAACCATCACGCCCTTTCTTTTACATCTTGTCCGGTGCCTCAAATCCAAGCAAATCGATACAAGATTCCAAAACTTTTTGTACTAAGGAAAGAAGTTTGATGTAGGAAGCTTTTCTCTTCTCATCCTCTTCTAACAAAATTTTCGTCTCATGATAAAAATGGTTAAAACTTTCCGACAACTCATAAATATACTGACAGATTTTATGTGGTGCCAATTCTTTATATGCCGTTTCCATCATATCCGCAAAGCGGCTGAGTGTCAGATAAACGCCCGTCTCACTCTCATTTGCCGGAGCTAAAAGTTTTGTATCCTCATTCAGTACGCCCCCCTGCTCCTTATATTTTGCAAGGAGGGATTTAATTCTTACAATCGTATACAAAATATACGGTCCTGTATTTCCCTCAAAGGAAGCAAAACGCTCAATATCAAAAATATAATCTTTTGATGCCTGATTGGATAAATCACCATATTTCAAAGCAGCCAAACCAACTTTTGCTGAAATCTCTCTCGCTTCCTCTTCGCCATAATCACGATTTTCCATCATTTTTTTGTAAACTTCATCATTAATCTGCTCTCTGAGAGCCTGTAAGCGAAGCACACCACCATCTCTTGTCTTAAACGGTTTTCCGTCTTTTCCGTTCATGGTACCAAAACCGATGAAGTCAAGTTCTGTATCTGCTTTTGCAATCCCGGATTTTTTCGCCACACGGAATACCTGGGTAAAATGCAACGACTGACGCTTATCCGCCAAGTAAATAATCTGATCCGGCTCAAACAATTTTTCACGCTCTACAATCGTTGCCAAATCGGTTGTTGCATACAACGTCGCGCCATTTGACTTTACGATAATACACGGCGGTATCTCTTTTTTATCTGTTTCCTCCGTAACGTCCACAACAAGAGCACCCTCGCTCTCATAAGCAAATCCGTCCTCTTTTAATTTTGAAACCATATCCGGTATATACTCCTGCACATCGCTTTCCTTTTTCCAAAGGTCAAAATGAACATCAAGCTTATCATAATTTTTCTTTAAATCGGCAATGGAAACATTCAAAACATGCTCCCACAACGCACGGTATCCACGATTACCATCCTGCAAAAGAGCCGTTGCTCCCTGTGCTTCCTTCAGATAGTCCTCATGCTCTTTGGAATAACCGCTGGCATACGGATAGATTTCCTCCAAATCCGAAATGGTAAATGGTGCTTCTTTCGGATATTCTCCCATAAAGGACTCATCAAAATAAGGTAAATCCGGCTGTCTTTTCTTTAATTCCGTAATAATCAAGCCAATCTGAAGTCCCCAGTCACCTAAGTGCACATCACCAATCACCTTATTTCCCATAAAACGGCAGATTCGTTTCACACTTTCACCAATTACCGCTGAACGAAGATGTCCTACATGAAGCGGTTTTGCCACATTCGGTCCGCCGTAATCAATGACAATTGTTTTCGGTTTTTCGGGAATTTCCACGCCAAAACGCTCTTCCTTGTCCATCTGTTCTGCATTTGCCGCTAACAATTCACCACTCACAATAATATTAATAAAACCAGGATTTACTGCCTCGATTTTCTCAAAAGCTGCATCCTCTGACAATTTTTCCACCACATCATTGGCAATCTGAATCGGTGCCTTTTTGTATTCTTTGGCTGCTGCCATCGCACCGTTACACTGATACTGGCAAAGGTCCGGGCGGTTACTTACAGAAACCATCGCATACTTTTCATCGTAGCCTGCTGCCACAAAGCCCTCTGTCATTTTTTCTTTTAAACAATCAATTATTTTCTTCATCATTTCCTCCATTTTGAATAAGAAAGGCACCGAAATCCATCCGGTGCCACGATTTCCTATTCTTATTTTAATTCTAAATTTAATTTTGTCAACCATTCAAAATAATTTTCAAACGTTTTTCGACAACAATATGGGTCATTAATCCGAATTCCCGGAACTTTTGTACCAATTACAGCGAAAGCCATTGCCATCCGGTGATCCTCGTACGTCTGAATGACAACCGGATTTTCATCGGAGCACTTTGGTGTTTTTGGATGAATGATAAGACCATCCTCTATCTCTTCACAAGAAATTCCTAATCTTGTCAGTTCATTGACAATCGCCTGCATACGATTGGATTCCTGCCTGCGGATATGTGCCACCCCATGAATTGTCGTATCTCCCTTTGCAAAAACCGCCGTAGCTGCAAGTGTCATTGTCTGATCTGAGAAATCACTCATCACCACATCCACACCATGAAGTATGCCATCTTCCGGTCCCCTTAAACAAATTCCATCCGGCTCGTCGGTAACCGTACATCCCATTTTTTCAAGAACCCGTAAGAACTTTACATCTCCCTGCGAGCTGTCAAAATGGACATGTGCTGCCTTTGCCACTCCTCCATTAATTGCCGCCATCGCATAAAAATAACATGCTGCTGACACATCCGGCTCAATCTGATATTCTCTTGCCGTATAATGCCCTGATGGCAGAATTTCATATTCATTTTCCGATTTCTGACGCATGGAAACACCAAACTCTTCCATCATTTTCATCGAAATTTTCACGTACGCTTTCGCATCGCGTTTGCCGGTTAGTACCACATCAAATCCTGTTTTTGAAAATACACCATTTAATAGGAGTGCCGATAGAAACTGACTGCTGGCATCAATATTTAACGGCACCTTCTTTTTCTCGCTGCTTTCCTCTCGTCCAAGAATTTCAAACGGAAAACAATATTCATCTTCAAGAAATTGAAACTTCGCACCAAGGCACTCCAATGCTTCCAATAACGGACGCATCGGCCTCGCCTGCATCTGCTTTGACGATGTCACATGATAATGCCCTCCGGACAACGCAAGCATTGCCGTCAAAAAACGTGCCGCCGTTCCGGCACTTCCGACATATACATCTGCCGCCTGCTTAGGAATCTGCGTGCCATGTCCCACAATCGTCACCTTAGCCTCTTTTTCGTTTATGTCTATCTCATAACCAAGTGTTTTTAGCGCCTCCATAAACACACGGGAGTCATCACTAAATAAAACACCTTTTAACACACTTTTTCCCTCTGACAGTGCAGCCAGCAAAAGCGCCCGGTTCGTAATACTTTTTGAGCCGGGCACTGTAACTTCGATTATTGGTTTTCCCACAAATGGTTTCATCTTATATTGATTCATCGTATCGTCCTCTCCTGCATTAAATCGCAAAACCAATATAACAAGAAAGCAGATTCAGGTCAAGCGTTTCGTAACACTTTGCCCTGCTCCATCTTGGAAACAGTATCACAGAGGGTTTCGATATCCTCTGTATTATGAGAGGAAAGCAAAATGGTTGTTCCCAGCGCTTTTTTCTCAAGCAGCAGTTTTCGCATCTGCAAAACACCCTCTGCATCCAATCCGTTAAACGGCTCATCTAAAACAAGAAGATTTGGCTCTTCCATAATAGCCTGTGCAATACCAAGACGCTGACGCATTCCAAGACTATATTTCTTTACGGAACGTCTAAGGTTCGGATTTAACCCCACCAGTTCCATCGTGTGAAGAATCTGCCCTCTGTCAATTTTCCCATTCAGCTCTGCTAAAACCTTTAAATTTTTGTACCCACTATAATGCGGAATAAATCCCGGTGTCTCAATGATAACGCCTGTGTGGGGCGGAAAATCCACCTCTTTTCCTATCCTTTTATGGTCCACCCATATCGTTCCCTGCGACGGTCTGATAAATCCAAGAATACACTTCATAAGCATTGTTTTACCAGAGCCATTCCGCCCAATCAATCCATGAATTTTCCCTTTTTCAAAAGTCAGATTAATATCCGACAAAATAATCTGTTTTTTCATCGTCAAAGAAAGATTTTCTATTTCAATCATGCACTCCATTAACTGCCCCTCCTTAATCAATTTCGTGGTCAAAATTATAATTCATCTTTTTACATCTTATAAACGCCACAAATAAAATCACTGCCAATAATCCGATAAAATAATAGGCACTAAGTGACAGCGGAAAAACCATTTCTCTATAGTAGCGCGTGTAATGCACACCAAGAAGGCTATTAGCCATCGGAAATAAAAATTTAAAACGGGAACTTGTTGCACAAAAACAAATTCCAGCCGCAATCACCAAAAAAACCGTGATAACTCCTGCCTTCTTCGCCCCTAAGGTGGCAAAAAGCAACAGAATCATACTAAGCAAAAACAAATACAAAAAGACAAATAACACCCCGCAAAAAACAGCAAATGCCGGCGACATATGATAATAAATTTCCGGCGGAATGCTGACACTTCCTGTATTTTGTGCATAGTCCGGAAACGAATAGGCAAACTCCGAAACCACAGGACTCCATTTTGCAGAAAAACTTCCACCCCACAAAACAGGAATCATCATTCCCACAAACACAATGAGCAGGTAACTAAGAATACTCATCTGTGCGTACAAAATCTGTCCAAAAAACCAATTTCCTTTCCCCGCTCTCTGCACAACAAAAAGTGTATTTCCATCAATTCTTGGATAATCTGACATAATCGCAAGAAACACTGCCGGCACAAGAAGAATCATAAAATTGGAATTTAACAGGGCAACAAATGGCTCATACACATTGATTGGTTTTCCCATCATAGCTGCATTTTGCAGCAGAGGAACCGTAATAAACTGATAGGCAAAAACAAGCGCTGCCACAATCAGAATCATGCGCGGATCCATAATAAGTTTGATATACTCCAACTTTGCTATATGCCATATTTTACTGACCGAAAATTTACCATGTTCCACGCAATAACCTCCTTTTTATCAAACAGTAACATCCTATCATAAGCACCAATGCCGCAGCCGCCATCCAAACGCCTGCCGTTACCAGATATTGTTTCCATGGATAATAAAGGATGCCTGTCGTTTCCCAAATCGCTATATTCCGGTTTCGAAGAAGCAAATCATACAAATAAATCAAGATAAACGGCATGCATAAAATAATATATCGATTTTTCAATAACGCAGTGAAAAACAAAACCGGTATACACACCAAACATCCGTAAAAGAAAAACCGGATTCCCTTTCTAAGAAGAAGTGGCACAATTTGTGAAAGAATCGGCATCTTTCCCATAGAGGTAAAAATCACAAACAAAATTCCTTCATACAAAAAACGCCCAAGCACAGCAAGCAGACCACTGGACAAAACAGCCTCCGCCATACTTCCCACAATATACTTTCGTACACCAATTCTTGCCTGACGAAATAAATAATTGTTCGTCATCTTTTCATTCCAAAACACATTTAAGAATGGAAAGATAACAAGAATTGGCATAAACATCGCCATAAAAATACTAATTGGATTTGTAATCAGACTTTCAAACGTAATATCATTTTCCAGAAAAATCTGTCTCATCTGTCCCTCAAAAAACAAATCCCAAAAGGAATATTCCTTTCCGCTTTCATTGGCATAGCACACAGCCGTAAAACTTAATGCCGTAACACATAGAACACAACACCAAAACACCTTATTCTTTAAAATACGTTCTACAAAACTTTTCATCCAATTCATCGCTACCCTCTCAATAATTCCTCACATAATCAACGGTTCCCGTCTTGCAGTCCACGAGAGCAAATTCTTCCTGATTTTCTTTCTCCGAAAACAACATCAGATAACAAGGACTTGTCGTATACTTTTCTCCTGCCTCATGCTCACTCTCTTTTCCGGCATCGCTGCACATCCGGTAACAAATCGATATCTTTGAAATATGATAACCATGATAGGAAGGAAGTTCTTTGGAAACAAGTTTTAGTGCACTTTGCAGTGATAATACCGTTTTGATTTCTTTTTGCTTTTCCGCCTCGTACATTACCCCCTCGTTTGACAAAAAACTATCTGCCCCCTTACAGGAACTAACCACAATCTGGTCATCATAACAATCCGCATATTCAACCGACAAAGACTTCGTATCTGCACTCTCCATTAATTTCTTTTGAACTAATTCTTCCACCCCATGATATGTTTTGCGAAAACAAAAGCGTAAGAAAACATTTCCATCTTCACCATTTTTGTAAACATCAACTTTACTTGGCCGGCTTTTTAGTACGTTTTTCGCCACCGTTTTCTCCCACTTTTCTTCTTCCTTTTTCGCAAGTTCCACCGCCTGTTTCAGCGAAATTGTACCATCCTGCAACTGATATGTTTTATTTTCATACTTTCTATCCAGCCATACGGTTTCAAAAAGATTCTCCTCCTCTATTTCATTCGATTCTTCTGACTTCCGGTAATTGATAAATCCATTATTTCCAAGCAGCAGACGTTCTCCCGTCTCTGTATTTTCATACTCCGGTCCCGGTGGCGAACTATTCGGGTTCTTTTTATAATACTTTTTTTTGAATCTCTTTTTCGGTACATAGGATTCAAAAATTTGATTTTCTTTCTGTAATAAATCACCTGCCTGCAAAAGTTTCGCCTCATACATCTTATCCGGCACATCAAAAAAAGCACAATTTTTAATATCAAGATTTTCAAACGATGTTGACCGGATATCGGCAAGTTCCCGTCTTAATCCATCCATATTTACATACTGTAAATCATTTTTGTTTTCGCCTGCTACCTCTTCCGGGCTTTGAATGTAATCGCAGCCAACACATAAAATAATGGCTAAGATAACAAATAAAATGTGTGTGTGTTTCAATGGTATCCTCCTTTAATTTCTGGCATCTCCTGTCTACAATCATAACACAACTTATATTACATAAAACATAAAATTCGCGAACGACCTTTTTTTCGGAGTGAACGACCACTTTTAGCCTTTTTTATACAACACATGATATTTTTCATACCTAATCAGAGATACATGAATACTCTTTTAAATTTTCTTTATAAACTCAGGCAATGTATATCCAAGCGGTGTCATATATGAACCATCCTCTGGTACACGAATCCAATCTGCTTTAGGATTCACCTCTATTACAACTGTTTTATTCCCGTTAGAATCATACATACTTATCTGATGGCTCATATTCATTTTTTTCTCATCTGGAGTTTCTACATATGAATACCAGTTTCTACAACGTATCATGTCAAGAATATTAATCATTTCCAGTTTGGTACAAGTATGCTCATCGGTGCCATCGATTCTTCGAATAACAACGGTTGCAATATTTGAAAGATTTGGCATGAAAACCTTACCTACTAAACTAGCCCTGCAAACCACTTGAACTTGATAAGTTTTGCCTAAATACTTTGCCTTAATTGTTGCTTTTCCTCGTTTCAATAATGTAACAATTCCTTTTTTTGAAACCTTAGCAACCTTTTTGTTCGATGATGAGTATGACACACCTTCTTTTGCCGTAAATTTAAGATTTACACGATTTCCTACGTCGCAGTAAATCGTCTTTGACACACCAAAGCAGACTTTCTTAACAATCTTTATCGTAATATTTTTCTTATTTGATTTTGTTTTCAGTACCAATGCAGTCTTTCCCTTTTTCTTAGGAATCACCTTGCCGTTCTTTATCTTTATGTACTTTTTGTCATACTTCACAACCTTTACCTTTCCTTTGGAAAACTGATTGAGGCTATACGCTATATCTTTCTGTACATAAATTTTTTTTGCCTCCACCTTTGTGCTGATACAAAATGTTAATAAAAACAGCATACTTAAATATAAAACTCGATTTTTCATTTTCATTTCCCCCTTATATAATATAAATTGATAATCCTTCCATTTGAGGATATTTAATAATTGTTATAGACTATCATAAAAAATGCCGTCAACCCTTGAAAACTCTATATTTAAGCAAGTCAACTTTA
>SAMEA104315423__coassemble_1646_pt1 | contig 91438 bp, 94 predicted proteins | sample SAMEA104315423__metabat2_low_PE_035 | metagenome-assembled genome bin SAMEA104315423 (sample SAMEA104315423) | gut metagenome | biome: Monkey gut; feature: monkey-associated habitat; material: faeces | place: China | collected 2013
ACCACAGGCTTATAGCCGCAGAGGAAACCACCAGCTGAGCTGGTGGTCATGATTTTTTTAGGGTATTACGTTGAGTTTATGAAAAAATAAGAATTGATTTATGGTGTTGCAGAGGAAATATGTTATAATTAACATATCCTAAAAATGAGACAATTCAAGGATAGAATTGGAGGTTTGTGTATGCAAAAGAATGGTAAAAAGCTGTTAGCATGGATGTTAGCAGCAAGCATGGTATTTTCTTTTTCTATGTCAACTCAGGCAGCAAAGAAAAAGCCTGCTTTATCAAAGAAAAAAGCGGTAATAACTGTGGGGAAAATCTTAACGCTTAAGGTTAAAAATATAAGCAAGAAGACAAAAGTAACATGGAAGAGCAAAAACAAGAAAATTGCGACAGTTTCCAAGAAAGGAAAAGTGAAAGCGAAAAAGGCGGGGACAACGAAGATTACAGCACGTTTCCGTTATCAGGGCAAGAAGTATGTAAAAACCTGCAAGGTTACGGTGAAAAAGAAAAAGACAGTAGTTGTGACTAATGCACCGACAAAAGTACCAACCAAAGCACCGACGCAGAAACCGGCAGTGACACCGACTGCAACCCCAACGCAGAAACCGGGCACACCGACTGTAACACCGACGCAGAAGCCGGTAGTGACACCGACTGCAACCCCAACGCAGAAACCGGGCACACCGACTGTAACACCGACGCAGAAGCCGGTGATACCAACTGTAACACCAACGACAGAGCCGGCGGAGCCTACTGCGACTGCAACAAATGAGCCGGCAGGACCTACGGTTACACCGACGGCAGACCCGGATGAGCCAACTGCAACCCCAACAGCAGAACCGACGAGGGTTCCGGGCACCCCGATTCCGGTAACGGATCCGACGAAGGCGTTGCTTTTGGATTTTGAAGATGGTACCAATCAATATGTGACCGGACGTCAGGGCGAAGAAGAGCTGACTGTTGTAGAGGGCGGTTATAATGACAACTATTGTTTGAAAGTTTCCAACCGTGTGAAAAACTGGGCCGGACCGACGATTGATATCACTCACAATGTGACTGATTTTACAACGTACAAGATTGAGGCTTATGTAAAGCAGACAACGGGCAGCAACAAGACGATAAACTGCATGTGGGAGTCGATGGACTATGCGGGAGCGATGGCTTATACAACCGTGCAGAATGTAGTTGCGCCGAATGGCACATGGACAAAAGTGGACGCAACGGTTGTGGCACCGGGTGATGTAAGTAAATTGTCACTTTATTTTGAAATGGCAAATTATTCAAATGATTTTTATGTAGACAATATTTCTATTACGGAGAAGCATTTGGATATGGATGCAGTTCTTGCTGCACCGAGTCTGAAAGAGGCATATGCAAACCGCTTCCCGATGGGATGTGCAGTTTATAGCTATAATTTGCAGAATCCGGAGATTTTATCATTTATTAAACATCATTACAGTACGGTTACATTTGCAGATGAGCTGAAACCGGAGAATCTTTTGAACGAAGAGGCAACAAAAGCATCGGAAGATGGCATGCCGGTTATTAATACAGATGTGATTGATAAATGTTTATCTCTTGCTCAGGAAAATGATTTAAGTGTGCGTTTCCATACGCTTGTCTGGTATTCGCAGACACCGGATTGGTATTTCTGTAAGAATTACACACCGGAGTATGATGGTATGGGAACAGCTAAGAAAAACATTACAAATCTTGTTGACAAAGAGACGATGCTTGCTCGAATTGAAAGTTATGTTAAGCAGGTTATTACCTATGCAGAGACTAATTATCCGGGCGTTGTATATGCTTACGATGTAGTAAATGAGGTGATTGACAGCAATGGCTGTAAATTACGGACAGTAAGTTCAAGTTTGTATGGTGCTATTTTTACAGACGACGACAATACTTATATTACAAAGTCTTTTGAATATGCGAGAGAAGCTGAAAAAGCAGCAAATTCATCGGCAAAATTGTTCTACAATGATTTTGTCGGACTGGCATCGCCGGGACAGATGAAGGCAGTTGTGAAATATCTTGCAGATGCAAAAGATGCCGGAAATATTGATGGTCTTGGCATGCAGGCACATCAGACTAATCTTGGTGTGGCAGATGGTGATAATATTAAAAATGCACTGAAATTATTCCAGCAAAATGGCTATGAGGTGCAGATTACTGAGCTTGATTTTGCAAGTAAGGATAATTCAGAGGCGGGTAATGAGACACTGGCAGCAGCATACCAGAAGTTCATGAATATTATATTACAGCGAATGGATGATACGTCTGCTCCGGTAAATGTAAGTAATGTTACATTCTGGAATCTGACAGATTTGGATACTTGGCTGAATAGTTTTTACAGTAATGGAAGTACCTATTATCCATCACTGTTTGATGAAAATTATCTGCCGAAAAAAGCGTTTACGGCATTGATTAATCTGGCAAATGGAGTTGTAGAGCCGACCGCAACGCCGACTGTGGCACCAACTGCGACTCCGACGGCGACTCCGACGGCAACTCCGACGGCAACTCCAACGGCAACTCCAACCGTTGATCCGGATGCTACGCCAACACCTACGCCGGTTACCACACCGACTCCGGAGCCGACGGCTGAACCGGAACCGGCAGAGACAAAAGAATTGGATTTGGCGCAAGGAAGTATTGTAATCAGTGCAACCGGATATACAATTGGTAGTGCAGAAGAAACTGCATTTACCGGAAATTACACGATTTCCAGTACAGCACAATCGGCAACAGCATATTATATTTTAGTAACGGGCGGTACTCATACGATTACGTTAGATAATCTTGTTTGTACATCGAGTGAGTCAAGTCCAATTAAATTAAGTGGTGATGCTAAGGTAAATCTTATCTTAGCTGGAACATCCGCATTGACCGGTTCCGGCTATCATGCAGGAATCGAGGTTCCGTCCGGTTGTGAACTGACGATATCCGGTGATGGCCAATTGACGGCATTAGGCGGTAACGAATCGGCAGGAATTGGTGCTGCATCAGATGGTAAGACATCTAGCACATTAGGACGTATTATTATCAGGAGCGGTACGATTATAGCCTGCAATACAGGAAGAAATGCTGCAGGAATCGGTGAATCAAGGTACGCTAAAGGTGGCGGAGAAATTTACATCTACGGTGGTAATATTTATGCCACATCTTCCGGTAACGGAGCCGGAGTTGGTGGCGGTGGTACTGCAGATGCCTCAGCTGAAACGATGAAGATTGGAATCTATGGCGGTATCATTTCCGCAGGTGGCAGTACCTATGCAATTGGAGATGGAAAGAGCCAGAGTATTTGTAAAGTGACAGTAACCGGTGGTGCCTGCTATAGTACGAACAGTGGAAAGACGATGTTTGGCTCAACATGGGAAACCCAAGATACTTATGTTGGTACAGAGATTGACACAACAAAACTTTCCGGTATTCAGTCAGTGACGATTGATGGGGTAGACCAGGGAATCAGCAGTTTTTACATCAATGCACAGTCTGGTACTACGAACTATAAGTGGAAACTGAATCTGTATGTGAAGAAAGGTGTATCTCATACGATTGTAGTAACGGATACAAACGGTGAGGCACATGAGTATATGGTTGACGCTTAATCTATAATTAAAAAAGGAGTTCATTCGTTTGAGACAAGATAATGCTTTGCTTTATAGTCTCTTACGAATGAACTTTTTTTGGGGCTCTATTGACAGATGATGTTTCCTAAAAATATAGATAATAAAAATCTTGAATCTTCCCCCTTTTTTTGCTATTCTAAAAACAGTTTAATCCACAAAGGAGAGGGAGGCGAGGCGTTTTATGTTTCTCAAACAGTTTGCAGAGTTCAACTCGATTTGCATACAGTGCCATGACAGTCCGGATGCAGATGCGATGGGGGCTGCGTTTGGTTTGTATGCGTATTTTATGAATCTGGGTAAAAAGGTAAATTTGATTTATGCAGGGGAACATCAAATTACAAAGCCATCGCTGAAATTGATGGTGGAGCACCTTGGTATTCCGATTCGATATGTGAATGAAATGCCGGAACATGACATTTTGATTACCGTGGATTGCCAGTATGAGGGTGGTAATATTACATCGATGCCGGTGGAAAAAGTGGCGATGGTTGACCATCATCCGATTTGTGTAGAAACGGATGAATGGTGTTTTATTTTCCCGGAATTCGGAAGTTGTTGTACCGTGGTCTGGGAACTGCTTTTGGAGGCGGGGTATCCGGTGAATGCGAACTGGCAGGTGGCAACGGCGTTGTATTATGGTTTGTATAGTGATACCAGCAGTTTGTCTGAAATTTATTATCCGGCAGACAGACAGATGCGTGATTCTCTGCAGATTAACAGAGAGTGTCTCGATGAAATGATTCATGCGAATTTACAGCGTCAGGATTTGGAAATAGCAGGAGAAGCGTTGTCTCACTATTACTATGATGAGGAAAAGCGTTTTGCGCTGCTGCATACAAAACCATGTGATCCAAATCTGCTTGGCGTTATTAGTGATATGGTAAATTGTGTGGCAACTGTTGACTGCTGTGTGGTATATAATGAAACGCCGATTGGATATAAAATGTCGGTACGAAGTGCGAAAAAAAATCTGCCGGCGAGTGATTTAGCGGAAAAAGTCAGCTGTGGAATTGGTGCTGGCGGCGGACACGCGAATAAAGCGGGCGGCATGTTGATGAAACACATGCTCGCCACACAGTATCCGGGGGAAGATGTAAAAGAAATTCTCATTCAGCGAATCCGTGAGTTTATCCGTGAAGCCGCTTGCTGATTTCCATGAGGGGAATCGGCATCAGAGATAAAATACCTACGACAACCCATTCGCGCAGATTAAGTGACTGCGTATGGAAAATAGGCTGGAGAACGGGCATACAGATGACCAGACATTGCAGGACAATGCAGAACAATACACTAAATAAAAGTTTTTTGTTCCCAAGAATCCCCGTCTCTAACAGCGAGTGCTCGCTTCTCATATTAAACGAGTGAACTAACTGCGATAAAGAAAGTACGGCAAAGCACATGGTGGAATTGCCACTTGTATAGGCAAAAAGTGCTAAGGAGCCGATGAACATACCTTCTAAAACCATCTGAAAGACGGTATCAAAGTGAAAGATACTTTCATTTTTCGATAATGGCGGACGGTTCATGCTGTCAGGATCCGGTGGCTCGACACCGAGGCATAGCGCCGGAAAAGAATCCGTCACGAGATTAATAAACAGCAGTTGTACCGGTAAAAGTGGTGCAGACAGTCCGAAAAAGATAGCAACAAAAATCGTCATGATTTCCCCGATGTTACAAGACAAGAGGAAATGTATGGCTTTTTTTATGTTATCGTAAATACCGCGCCCTTCTCGGACGGCACTTACAATAGTGGAAAAATTATCATCCATTAAGATAATGTCAGATGCATTTTTGGCAACATCGGTTCCGGTGCGTCCCATGGCACAGCCGATATCCGCTGCTTTTAGGGCAGGGGCATCATTGACACCGTCGCCGGTCATGGCAACAACATTTCCCATCGCCTGATACCCTTTTACGAGACGTACTTTGTGGGCTGGAGATACACGGGCAAAGACATGATATTTTTTGAGCGCCGCCGGAAGTGAACGGTCGCTGATGGCATCTAAGTCGGCTCCCGTAATGACCTCATCTTTTGTCTGGCAGATGCCAAGTTCCTTGCCAATCGCCGCAGCGGTGTTTTTATGGTCGCCGGTAATCATAATCGGACGGATTCCGGCGTGCTGGCAGCTTTTAACAGCGGCGTAAGCTTCCGGGCGGGGTGGGTCAATCAGACCTGCCATCCCAAGGAAAACCAAATGGGATTCTAAGGAATTGTTGTCCGGGCGGCTTTTGTGCAGACAAAAACCGAGAGCAATGACGCGAAGTGCATTGGCGGTGTAATTTTCAATTTGTTCATTTAATCTATGCCGCATCGTATGTGTCAGTGGCCGTGTGCTGCCATCTTTATCGAGATACGAGTGACAGTTGGCAAGGATAAATTCAGGAGCTCCCTTAGTTATTGCTAAATATCCATTGGGTGTCCGGTGCAGCGTTGTCATCCGCTTGCGGATTGAGTCAAAAGGGATTTCTTCAATAACCGGAAATTCTTTTCGTACTTCCGTATAAATAAGTCCGCTTGATGCACCGTAATGAATCAGTGCGTGTTCGAGTGGACCGGATTGGTTGTTGCAGAGCAGAAAATAACGAAGCAAGGTTTCTTCGTTTTCGGTACTGTATACATTTCGAACCGTCATGCGATTCTGGGTAAGCGTGCCGGTCTTATCCGAGCAGATAACGGAGGCACTGCCGAGTGTTTCCACGGCAGGAAGATGGCGGATAACGGCACATTGTTTTGCCATGCGCTCAACGCCAAGACTCAGCATAATGGTAACGAGGGCTGGCAGACTTTCCGGAATGGCTGCGACGCCAAGACTGACGGAAGTCATAAACATATCAAAAACTGGCTGATTTTTCTGCAATCCCAGGAAAAAAAGAATCGCACAGATAATCAGCGCCAGGATGCCAAGCACTTTTCCTGTGTGATTGAGGCGTTTGGTAAGAGGTGTCTGCGGTGCCTGTTCATGGGAAAGCATACCGGCAATTTTTCCAATTTGCGTATTCATACCGGTTTCCGTAACGCAGAACAGTCCATTTCCGGTCGTAATCATTGTACCTGAAAATACCATATTGAGCTGGTCACCAAGCGAGAGATTTTCCATATGCAGTGAGTCAGAAGTTTTTTCGATGCTTCCTGTTTCGCCGGTAAGGGCAGATTCATTTGCAGACAGATTGTGCGTAAGAAGAAGCCTGCCGTCGGCGGGAACAAGACAGCCGGTGTCAAGATAGACTAAATCCCCCGGCACAAGTTCCGGAGAAGATATGGTCTGGCGTTTTCCATCCCTTAGTACCTGACATTGTGGTGTTTGCAGAGAACGAAGGTGAGCCAGCGAATGTTCTGCCTTTTTCTCCTGATAAATGCCAAGCAGAGCATTTAGGATAACGATTGCCAGAATGATTAAAGGGTCGGTCAGATTCATTTCTCCCTGTGCATAAGAAGCAAAAAAAGAAATGCCGGCAGCTGCCAGTAAAGTAAGAATCATAAAATCTTTAAACTGCGCGGCAAACTGACGGAAAAATCCGGGACCTTTTTCGCTTTGCAATTCATTTTTTCCATAATGTCTCTGGCGTTTGATAACTTCTTTTTGGGATAAGCCCCGGTCTTTGAAACGGTTGAGTTTATCCATTACTTCCTGTGATTCCATTTGATACCAGTTCATACTTACCTCCAAAATATTTGACTGTTTTTGTCGAAAGGACTCTCCTCTTTTCCCTTATTTGCATAAAATAGAATAAGGAAGTGGCAGGAGGAGCTTGTGTTTGTTGTTTGCTTATTGGCGTTGTCGGTGAGCCTTGACACGCTGGGGATTGGTATGGCATATGCAATGTCGGGCATTTGCATACCCAAACGAATCCGGTTATTTATTGCGTTATTAAATGGCGTGCTGACAGCGGTTGCACTTTTTGCGGGTTCGACATGCCTTGCGGGGCTGCCGGAACCTTGTTTTCGCCTTATTGGCGGTGGGATTTTGATTTTGCTTGGCGCAAAAACGTGCATCCGTGTGTTGCAAAACAAAGGGGAAGTACAGTATGACAAAGATAATTCCCGAAGCATTGATATAAAAGAAGGCAGTGCGTTGGGAAGTGCCCTTGCGCTTGATTCGGTGAGTGCAGCACTTAGTCTGGTCGGTCAGGGAACCATAATCTGGTTATTTCCTGTATGTACCGCTTTTTTATGTGGAGCCTTTTTGTGGATTGGCGGGCAGAGGATATACCACGTGCGCCGTCTAAACGGAATCAGTGGCATACTTCTTATTCTTCTTGGTTTGTTTCGCGTGCTGCCCGTTTTTTTCTAATAGCATTGAGGGCGAAAATTACTAATAGGACAATACCTGTATAAAAAATAACATGCTTGTATTTATCAAAATAATGAAAGAACAAATCTTTGTATTGATAAAAATAATAACCAAGACCGGTTAATACCGTGTTCCATGTAACAATGCCGATGGCAGAATACAAAAGATAACGGCTGATATTCTGTCCCATGGCACCCGCGACAAAGCCGATATAGGTGCGGCACAGAGGAATCACGCGGCTGACTAGAACGGCACTTTTTTCGTGATTGCCAAAGACACGGTAGGAGGTTAGGATTGGTTTCTCCATAGAAGAAAAGCGTTTCATAATGCGTTCCAACAGTGGAGAACCGCCAAACCTGCCAATGCCATACGGAATCAGTGCCCCAATCAGTCCTGCTCCCGTTGCCAAAAGGACAAGATATGGAAAAAACAACCCCTGCCCGGCAGCCATACCCCCCGCCAATGGCAGAATAATCTCACTCGAAACAGGAAAACAGGCATATTCCAACATAATCAGCACAAACATAGCCCAAATGCCATAGTTCTGTAAAAACGACTCAATCCAATCCATTCATCATGACCTCAGTATGATTGTTACAGTGTATGAGGTGATAGTCGGAATTATTCTCTAGACCTCGCGGATAAATGAACCAAAGCATTGAGGGGGAGATATTTGAATGACGAGCTTGTGGCAAATGTTTGCTGCCAGTTCCTTTGGATTCCAGTAATTCCGTAGAAAAACTTTGTGACTCGTGGGTACAAACACGTGGGTATGAGGCTTGCGTATTTTGCATGCCCATACCCTTACGCGTTTGTTAAACGAGAGTGCCCACGAGACGCAAAGCTTTTCTACGGAATTACGGAACCTAAAAAACTGCCGCAAACTCTCCTATCACAGTCCTTGACAAAGGATTTTAGTGTTGGTATTATAAAATAGTATGCTTGCGTACATTTTGACACAAATAGGAGGTAGTTTTGAAGAAGAAAATCAGCTTATTCGTTTTGTTGTTTCTCTTAGTATTGACAGCGAATTTTCAGACAACAAATGCGGCAGCAAAGAAAAACATATATAAGATAAAAGTAAACAAATTAAAGAATACGGTGACGGTATACCGTCATACGAAAAAAGGAAAGTACAAACCATATAAAGCATTTGTCTGTTCATCGGGCAAAGCGACACCGGTCGGCACTTTTTCTTTGAGAGAAAAATATCGGTGGCATGCACTGCTGGGACCGTCTTACGGTCAGTACTGTACAAGAATTTATGGAGGCTTTTTGTTTCATTCGGTATGGTATTATCAGCCAAAGAAAAATACACAGTCCTATGCTCAGTTTAATCGGTTGGGAACGATGGCATCTCATGGATGTATCCGATTGACGGTGGCAGACAGCAAATGGATTTATGATAATTGCCCATCCGGCACAAAAGTAGTAATTTACAATTCGCCAAAGGCAGGACCGCTTGGCAAGCCGAAGGCACAGAAGTTATCCGGGCATATGGGATGGGATCCGACTGATCCGGATATTCATAATCCATATTTGATTAAGGTAAGGAGTATCAAGCTGAGTACTACGAAAAAGACATTGGAAATTGGTGGTAAAAAGAAGGATGCTAAGTTTACGATTCGGGTAAAAAAGATTTTACCGAAAAAAGCGATGATCAAGAAGATGAAATACACTTCTTCCAATAAAAAGATTGCAACTGTCAATCAAAAAGGTGTCGTAAAAGCAAAGAAAAAGGGAACTTGTAAAATTTTTGTGGAGACAACCGATGGCAGTAAAATAAAAAAGGTATGTAAGATTACAGTGAAGCAGGTGGAAAAGAAACCGGTTGTTGTGCCAACACCGACACCGGCAGTTACACCGACGCCAACACCGACCCTTACACCAACGCCGTCACAAACGGCAGAACCAACACCGACATCAACGCCGGAATCGGCATTAAATGAGTGACAATAAGAAAAGAGGTAAAAAAATGAGTCAGAGTTACAATCCAAAAGAAATTGAAAAAAAATGGCAGAAAGTCTGGGAAGACGAAAAAGCTTTTCAGGCAACTAATGATTTCAGCAAGCCCAAATATTATGCCCTTGTTGAATTTCCATATCCATCCGGACAGGGACTTCATGTAGGACATCCGCGTCCGTATACGGCACTTGATATCGTAGCACGTAAAAGAAGAATGCAGGGCTACAACGTACTTTATCCGATGGGATGGGATGCGTTTGGTCTTCCGACAGAAAACTATGCAATTAAAAATAAAGTACATCCAAAGGAAGTAACGAAGAAGAATGTTGCAAGATTTAAAGCACAGCTTCAGGCACTTGGCTATTCCTTTGACTGGGATCGCGAAATTAACACAACAGATCCAAATTACTACAAATGGACCCAGTGGATTTTCCTGAAATTATTCAAAGCAGGACTTGCTTACAAGACAGAGATGCCGATTAACTGGTGTACTTCCTGTAAATGCGGTCTTGCCAATGAGGAAGTTGTAAACGGTGTGTGTGAGCGCTGTGGAAGTCCGGTTATCCGTAAGGTAAAGAGCCAGTGGATGCTTAAAATCACGGCATATGCAGATAAATTGATTGATGATTTGGATGGACTTGACTATATTGAAAGAGTCAAAGTTTCACAGAAAAACTGGATTGGACGTTCTCATGGTGCAGAAGTAGACTTCCAGATTAAAGATAAAGAAGAAAAACTCCGCATTTACACGACACGTCCGGATACTTTGTTTGGTGTAACTTACATGGTAGTATCTCCGGAACATCCATATCTGGATAAGTACAAAGATGAGATTAAAAACTGGGATGAGATTGTAGCCTACCGTGAGATGGCAGCAAGAAAATCCGATTTTGAGAGAACCGAGTTAGCAAAAGATAAAACAGGTGTAGCAATTGACGGACTTTTGGCAATTAATCCGGTAAATGGTGAGGAAATTCCAATCTGGGTATCCGATTATGTATTGATGAGCTACGGAACAGGAGCGATTATGGCGGTACCGGCACATGATACCCGTGACTGGGAATTTGCCAAGAAATTCAATTTGCCGATTCATGAAGTAATTGAAGGCGGTGACGTGGAAAAAGAGGCCTTCACGGATGTTGCTACGGGAACTCTTGTGAATTCCGGATTTTTAACCGGTAAATCTGTAGAAGAGGCAAAGAAAGAAATTATTGCCTGGTTAGAGGATAAGAAAGTGGGAACGGCAAAGAAAAACTTCAAACTGCGTGACTGGGTATTTTCCAGACAGCGTTACTGGGGTGAGCCGATTCCGATTGTAAAATGTGAAAAATGTGGTTATGTACCGATTCCTGAAGAAGAACTTCCGCTTCGTCTGCCGGAGGTAGACAACTATGAACCAACGGATAACGGGGAATCTCCAATCTCCAAAATCCGTTCCTGGGTTGAGACAACTTGTCCATGCTGTGGCGGAAAAGCAGAGCGTGAGACAGATACAATGCCTCAGTGGGCTGGTTCTTCGTGGTACTTCCTGCGTTATATTGACCCAACAAATGATGAAGCACTTGCCAGCAAAGAGGCTCTCAAATACTGGCTGCCGGTTGACTGGTACAATGGTGGTATGGAGCATACGACCCTTCACCTTTTGTATTCCCGTTTCTGGCATAAGTTCTTATATGACCAGGGCGTAGTACCGACCAAAGAGCCATATCAGAGGAGAACATCCCATGGTATGATTCTTGGTGAAAATGGCGAGAAGATGAGCAAATCCCGTGGTAATGTTGTAAACCCGGATGATATTGTAAATGTATACGGTGCTGATACACTCCGCACCTACGAAATGTTTATTGGTGCGTTTGATGCCGCTGCTGCATGGTCAGAAGATGGAGTAAAAGGCTGCCGCCGTTTCTTAGAGCGTGTATGGAAGTTAAAAGATATGGTGACAGATGAAGAAGGCTATTCCGCTGACTTGGAGACAAAAATGCATCAGACCATTAAGAAAGTAAGTAACGATTTTGAAACCTTGAAGTACAATACAGCAATTGCTGCCATGATGGCATTGATTAATGACTTCTACAAAAAAGGTTCCGTTACAAGAGACGAGTTTAAGACACTTCTTGTACTTTTGAATCCGGTTGCACCACATATTACAGAGGAATTGTGGAATGAGAAAAATTACGGTGGTTATTTGTTCCAGACAAGCTGGCCGGAATTTGATGAGGCAAAAACGGTAGAGGCTGTACAGGAAATTGGTGTACAGGTCAACGGTAAAGTACGTGCGACCGTTAAAATTGCCATTGATGCAGCGAAAGAAGATGCGTTGGCTGCCGGACGGGAAGCGATTGCTGATAAACTTGCCGGTAAACAGATTGTAAAAGAAATTTATGTACCGGGACGTATTTTGAATTTCGTTGTAAAATAAGTAATTGCAAATGATTTGGAGGTGCAAAAAATGCCTAAGGTAAGTGTCATAATTCCTTATTTCAAGGGACAGGCATATTTGGAAGAATGTGTTCAGAGTATTGAAGAACAAAAGATAGAAGACTTAGAAATTATTGTTGTCAATGATAAAGATGGTCATGAAGTGCCGGATTCCGTAAAAGAGAATCCGCACGTCAAAGTATTTTTGGCAATGGATGAATTGCCGGAAGACGTCATTCGGGCTAATGAGGAGACGGCAGCAGTGTGGCGCGAGCAGAAAATCCACGAGAGAGTGGAGAAACGCTTAGATAGCGCAGAACGCCGCCGCGAGCAGGCCCGGGAAATGGAGAAAAAAGGAGATTCCATCAGCCTCTACACAGATAAAGAACTGCATCCGAGTGAGGAAGATTTGCTCGATGAGTATGAAGAAAAAATCGGACAGGTATATCCGTTTGGTGTTTCTTTCTGCCGTAACATCGGTTTAGAGAAAGCGACAGGAGAGTACGTTTATTTCATTGACTGTGACGATTACCTGATGGATGGGGCACTGAAACGACTGCTTGATTTGGCAGAAGAGAAACAGGCAGTTATGACAACCGGTAATAAATACAGTTCTTGGTTTAAACCGGTGAATTTTGATTTTGAAAAAGCAAAACAGGAAACTTTTATTGAGGGCGTAAAACCGTTGGAAGGACAGACGCTCCGCGACCGTTTTGTGGAAATGTATTCGGTGCAGCACTTTTTAATCCGCAGGGATTTTGTGATGGAGCATGAGCTTTCGTTTGATACAACGACACGTTTTTACAGTGATATGACGTTTTGCGTGAAATTGTTGAAACTGGCATCGGGTAAAATGTGGGTTGATGGTGACAGTCTGTATATCTGGCGTCACCGCAACGACCAGATTCATCTGCCGGCACTCTGCCAGAAAAAGCGTGGACACCGCAGCGGTGAATTTTTGGATGCCTATGATAAATGTCTGCATATTATTAAACCGGAAGATAAGGACCTTCGTTTTGCACTGGACCATTATTTGATGAATTTCTTCTGGCGTAAATATCCGGCACGAATTTTGAGAGAAAATGCGCCGAAGTTTGCGAAAGCAATGGCAAATATGCCGGAATGGAAAAACGTAATTAAAGAGTATGGTATATTCCAGCGTTTGCAGTTGTCAATTACCCGCAAGGGGAAATTTCGTATGGCAAAACCGGTTATGAAATTCAATAAGTGGCGCAAAAAGAAAAAAGGTTTGATTGGAAGCCGTATTCAGTGGTATCGTGTGCTGGAACGCCACATTTTCAAGAAAATGCCATTGCGGCATGACTGGGTATTTATCGAGAGTTTCTTCGGAAAGAGTTACTCCGACAGCCCGAAATACCTGTATGAATATCTGCAAAAGACCAGAGGGGACAAGTACCGTTATATTTGGGTATTAAATAACAAATCCGAAGCACTTGCAAAAACCGGAAAACATACGAGAGTAAAGATGAATAGTCTTCGTTATGTGTATTACGCATCCCGTTGTGGATATCGTATTTTTAACGTGCGTCAGCCTGCTTGGAATAAAAAGCGTCCGGGTGTTGTTTTCCTGGAAACATGGCATGGTACACCGCTTAAGAAACTGGCATTTGATATGGAGGATATTACATCTGCAAGCCAGAATCATAAGACACTGTTTTATAAGCACGGCCGCGAGTGGAATTATTTGATTTCTGCCAACCGTTTTTCAACGGATGTGTTTGAGCGTGCATTTGTTTATGACAGAGATAAGATTTTGGAATATGGTTATCCGAGAAATGATATTCTATATGCGGATAACAAAGAAGAAATTGCTGCCGAAGTGAAGAAAGAACTTGGTATTCCGGAAGGAAAACGAGTAATTTTGTATGCGCCAACCTGGCGTGATAACCAATTCTATGACCGTGGTAAATATAAGTTTACGCTGGCTCTTGATTTAGGCAGACTGCAAAAAGAATTTGGTGAGGACAGTGTTGTACTTTTGCGTACACATTACTACATTGCCGATATTTTGGACTTGACCGAGTACGAAGGATTTGTTTATAACGGAAGCCAGTACGAAGATGTGTCTCGTCTGTATCTGGCATCGGATATTTGTATTACCGATTATTCTTCTGTATTCTTTGACTTTGCAAACTTAAAGCGTCCGATTTTGTTCTACGCATATGATTTTGATGAGTATGCAGATGAAATCCGAGGCATGTATATGGATATGGAGAAAGAACTTCCGGGTCCGATTCTCCGCACCAACGATGCCGTTGTCGATGCTTTACATCATATGGATGCAATTGAGGAAACTTACAAAGAGCGCTACGAAGAATTTTACGAGAGATTTTGCAGCGTGGATGATGGACATGCTTCTGAGCGCGTGATTGAAAAAGTGTTTGGCGAGCGTGAAAACGGTACATTGGATACGGAGCAGTAAGTAAGCTACAAGGAGGAACAACGTGCGTAAAGGAATTTATCATTTGGTAAAACAGATTGTCGTTTTGTTTTATTACTTAATGTGCAATCTGTGCCCGGTAAAACAAAATCGCATTGTTTTTGACAGCAGCCTTGGAAAAAGTTATTCCGGAAATCCGAAACACATTTACGAATATCTCATGGCAAACGGATATGATTTGAATTGGGATTGTATTTGGTTTTACGAGAATGAAAAGTATAATATTCCGGGGATGAGCAGACAGGTCCGCTATGGGCGTCTGCGCTATCTGTACTACATGGCGACGGCGAAAGTTTGGGTGTTTGATACGAGACAGCCGGAGTTTTTGCTGCGCCGCAAGGGAACCTATTATATTCAGACATGGCACGGAACACCGCTCAAAAAACTGGCACTGGATATGGAAGATGTATTTATGGTGGGTGAGAGCGACATTGATTCCTACAAAGAACATTTTACGAAAAACGTTCATACATGGGATTTTTTGATATCCCAAAATCCGTTTTCCTCGGAGACATTTCGACGGGCATTTGATTTCCACCGAGAAATGTTAGAATACGGATATCCGAGAAATGATATATTGTTCCGGGAGAATACGACAGAGGGAATCCGAAGTTTTAAGAGAAAACTGGGACTTCCGGAGGATAAAAAGATTATTTTGTATGCGCCAACCTGGCGAGATGACGAATTTTCGGAAGATGATAAATACGAGTTCCGTCCACAGATTTCTTTTGAAAAACTGCAAAAAGAACTGGGCGATGAGTACATTATGATTGTCAAATACCATTATCTGATTATGGATGCGATTGACTGGTCGCCGTATGAGGGATTTATTTATCATTTTGACCAGAGCCGCGATATTGCAGAGTTGTTTTTGGTGTCCGATATACTAATTACGGATTATTCTTCCGTAATGTTTGATTATAGTATTTTGAACCGTCCGATGTTTTTCTTTGCTTACGATTTTTATAAATACAAAAATGAACTTCGTGGATTTTATTTCAGTTACAGCAAAGAGATGCCGGGACCGATTTCAACAACGACGGATGAGTTGATTGAGGATATCCACTCGTATGATTATTCGGTTTATGCACAGAGGTATGAAAAGTTCAAGAAAAAATATAATTCCATCGATGATGGCAGGGCGGCAAGCCGTGTTTTACATTTGATGAAGCAGTTGATTCCAAGCAAACGAACAGACGTTTATTATGAGTAATTGCAGCAAAGGAGGCATTTTGCAATGGAAACAATTAAGAGTTTTACCGTGGACCACAAAAGACTTCTGCCGGGAGTTTATGTAAGCAGAAAAGACAGTACCGGACATGATGTGGTAACAACATTTGATATTCGTATGACAAGACCGAATTTTGAGCCGGTGATGAATACGGCTGAGATTCATACGTTAGAGCATCTGGGGGCAACCTTTTTGCGGAATCATGAAGAATGGGGCGATAAGATTATTTATTTTGGTCCGATGGGATGCCGTACCGGTTTTTATCTTTTGCTTGCCGGTGACTATGAATCGGAAGATATTATCTCACTGCTTCGTGAAATGTTTGAGTTTGTCTGTCATTTTGAGGGCGAGATTCCGGGTGCAGCACCGGAGGCGTGTGGCAATTATTTAGACCAGAATCTGCCGATGGCAAAATATCTGGCTGAAAAATATTTAGAACATGTTTTGACTGGAATTACGCCGGATCGTCTGAAATATTAATCAGACCATAGAAAAAAGGAATAGGCTTCGCATCTTGCGCATAGGATATACAGGAAATGTAGTTCGTTTGTTTGAAGGCGGGGTCTGAGATGATGAAATGGGATAGCCGAATGCATAATACAAGAAGTGTACAGGTATTAAAGGTGGCAATCCCATTTTTTGATGTATCGGAGGGAGAGCTCATTGATGTAGAGGGATTGCTTCAGGCAATTCATCCTTTGACCTGTGGCAGAGAGCGGAAGATGATGGATTCTGTGATGTCTTTTTTTCAGATGCGGCATATGATGGATTTGTTTCGCATGATGCGTGAGGTGCAGAAGGCAAATGAGGCATCCGGGGCAGAGGGCACGGAAAATCCATTTGAAATGTTAAAGATGCTTATGCCGGAGGAGAGTCAAAAGGATTTTGAAATGATTTCTTCTATGATGGAAATGATGCAGGCAGCTTCTGTGGAACAGCCCGAACAAGCGGAAAATGAGGGAGAGGAAGAAGAAAATGAGCACATCGATGTTTGACGAGTATGACATTTTTAAAACAATGCATCCGGTAAAATTGCAGGTGATGAAGGAACTGGCTGAGAATATGCAGGGCAAAAGTATGAAAGATGCCGCACCGCTTTTGATGGCGGCAACCACGAAACTGAAAAACCATAATTTATTTTTTTCACCGGAAGAATCGAAAGTTTTGCTTGAAATTCTGACTAGAAACATGAGTCCACAGGAGAAAGCGAAGGTGGAAATGATGAAAAATGTTGTGGCAAGGCAGAAGAAAAAGTAAGAAAGGAAAGATCGAGTCATTCAAGACTTCACGGAAGCGGTTCTTATCGTGTGCCGTGGCTTTACGATGATGAGGCAACAAAAGTATTGCGTCATTTCGTTTTGGTAAAACAAAAACTTTTGCCGTATTTGCTGGAAAAGGCAAAAGAAAACCACGACACCGGAATTCCTCTTGTGCGAGCAATGGTGTTAGAGTTTCCGGGGGACCCGGTGTGTGGTTTCTTAGACCGTCAATATATGCTTGGTGACCGCTATCTGGTGGCCCCTGTCATGGACGAGACCGGTGAAACCAGACAAGGCGCACTTTGGATAACGGAAACGGTTGATTATTTTACGATTCCGCTCTGGGAAAGGGTGACTTCGGATTGAAAGAAAATATCTTTTACCGAAGTGCCAATCCATAAGGAATAGGTACCCTCATTTATCACAAAAGCTTGATTTTTACAGTTATAGGTGGCAAAGTCCTTTTTGCTAAGGCAGAGGGAAACATGTTTTGTTTCCTGTGGGGCGAGTGCCACCTTTTTAAATGCCCTCAATTGTTTTTTTGGCTGCCCTTCTTCCGGAATGCCGACATAGAGCTGTATGGTCTGTGCACCTGCTCTGTTTCCAGTGTTTGTAATCTGGCAGCGGCAGCAAACAGTTTCATCGTCGGTTTTTTCAACGGAAAAATCATGCAAATCAAAGGTTGTGTAACTAAGACCGTATCCAAATGGGAAGAGAACCGGAATTTCTTCGGTTTCATAATAGCGGTAGCCAACCATTAATTTTTCCGTGTATTCCACATGACGCTGACCGGAATTATCCACTGTGCCCGGATAGGATTTGAATTTTTCGGTCGGTGTATCACAAAGGTGAACCGGATAGGTTTCTGCCAAGTGTCCGGACGGATTTACCTCGCCAAAGAGAACTCGTGCTAAAGCAAGTCCGCCATGCATGCCACAGTAGCTTGTCTGAATCAGTGAGTTTACTTTATTAATCCATGGCATTTCAACCGGACCGCCGTTGATCAGTACCACGGTGAGATTTTTACATTTTTCTGTCAAAGCCTCAATCACTTCGTTTTGTCCATATGGAAGTGTCATGTCCGGGCGGTCAAATCCTTCGACGTCATAAGCGTGGTTTAATCCACCGATAAAGATGACTTCATCGTAGGACGGGCAGGCATCCAGTGCCTCTTTCAGATACTTCTCACGTATCGGGCGGATTTCTTTGTCAAACTGTTCTTTTCCGCGGTCTGTTGTATAATCTACATCCAGACTTTCTGCCTGCCAGTCGACTTCACCGGCTACATGTTTTTCGTTATCCACGTAATAACCCGGCAGCCAGTCAATCTGTGCATCACCGCCGAGCACCATACGCATGCCAAGCAGTGGCGAAATATCATAAAGTGCTTTGATTTCCGCACTTCCGCCGCCGGCAGCATGTGTTCTTTTGGCGTTATCGCCGAGGACAAGAATTTTCTTTGTTTCCTTGGAAAGCGGGAGATGTGCCGTGTCATTTTTTAACAGGACAATTCCTTCTTCCGCAATTTGCTGAATGGTCTGCTGATGGTCTTTTGTGTTTGTGCAGCCTTTATTTCTGGTTTTGTCACCGAGCTTAATCCGCTCCATCATTGTTAAAATCCGCTCAATCCGCTTGTCAATTACGGATTCGTCGATTTTTCCGGATTTTACTTTTTCAAGAAGTGGATTTGCTAATTTATAATCGTCAAAATCCGGTGTGACGGACATTTCCATATCAACCCCGTTTAGAGCGGTTTTTTCCGTGTTGTGTACGCCGCCCCAGTCAGAAATTGTAACCCCATCATAGTGCCATAAATCACGCAGAATCTTTTTTAAAAGCGTTGCATTTTCACAGCAAAATTCGCCGTCATATTTATTGTAGGCACCCATCACACTATACGAGCCACCTTCCATTAATGCATCATAAAATGCCGGCAGATATAATTCAAAAAGTGTTTTGTCATCGACTTTGGTATCGACACTTAATCGGTCACACTCCTGATTATTCAGGGCAAAATGTTTCACACAAGCAGCTACATCCTGTGACTGGATTCCCTGCACCAAAGGGGCTGCCATACGTCCGGTAAGGTGTGGATCCTCGCTCATATATTCAAAGTTTCTTCCACACAGAGGAGTCCGTTTGATGTTGATGCCGGGTGCTAAAATGACATCTTTTCCTCGTCCGCGTGCCTCATCCCCTAACACTTCGCCAAATTTACGGGCAAGGTTAGGATTCCACGTGGTGCAAAGACACGTATTACTCGGCAGCCAGCTTACAAAATCCGTTGTATCATCAATTGGTGTCCAACTGTCATTTTCAAATTCCTGACGAACTCCGCTTGGTCCATCCGACATAACAAGCGAAGGAATATTAAGTCGTTTTACTGCACCGGAACGAAAAAGTCCGGCGGCATGAATCATCGCTATTTTTTCTTCCAGAGTGAGTTTGGAAATGATGTTTTCGTGGTTCATGAAATACCTCCTTTTTACTTGTAAAATCGTCCAAAACATCTTGAGATTAGTATAGCATAGGTGGTGGTTTTTTGGAAGTTCCGTAAAATGTCTCAAATAAATTTGCACCGCTTGTGCCGCTTTCGCTTATCAAACACGCAGGGGTATCGGCATGTAAACTACAATTTGCCGAAAGCGTTGCATTTGTTACTTTCATGAGGTTTGATGTTGTGGTAAAATGAGGGGGAATCAGGTGTAGTTTAGTTATACAGAAGGAGAGGGTATTTATGATTGAAAAATGGGATGCATACGATAAATATTTTAATAAGATTGCCGATGGTTCGCTTATAAGAGGAGAAGTTATTCCAGATGGGGTGTATCATTTGGTAGGGGAAATTATTGTGAAACATACGGATGGTACATATTTACTCATGCAGAGGGATTATAAGAAACAATTTGGTGGGAAATGGGAATTGACAGCGGGTGGCTCGGCATTACAGGGAGAATCGCCGTTAGAATGTGCAATTAGAGAGTTAAGAGAAGAGACAGGAATTGTTTGTTCAGACTTAAAAGAGTTAAAAAGGGTTGTTCATGATGGTTACCATTCACTTTTTGTGGAATACTTATGTGTTACCAAATGTGATAAAAATTCTATTGTCTTGCAAGAAGGAGAAACTGTTGATTATAAGTGGGTAAATCGAGAGGATATTTTAAAAATGGGAGAAGATACATTAGCTTCATCAAGGGCGTTAGAATGCATGATGCATGATGAGGTGTAACTATGGCAGAATATAGATATAAAAATACGGAGGATGCAGATGATGAATAGTAAAGAAAAAGATGAATATGTGAATCAGGCAATGGAGAGAATGACATCGATGGAGCCATATTATTGTAATCCATTTGATAATCCAAAGGAATTGAAGGAAAGAGCAAGTGATTTGCTGAAACGTTTGAATTCTTTGGGGGATAATACTCAGGAAGAAAAAGAAAGTATTATGCGGCAGTTGTTTGGAACTTACAATAAGCTTGCATTTCCGGGGGATGGTTTTAAGTGCGATTATGGATTTAATATTCATTTTCATGGACTTGCAGTTATCAATTACAACGTGGTGATGTTGGATACTTCACCAATCAACATAGGAGCGGGTGCATTTATTGCTCCCGGTGTGTGTTTGGCGTGTTCCGGACATGCGATTCATCCGTCTCAGAGAAACCGCATGTTGACAAGTGCGCCGATAACGCTTGGAGAAAATGTGTGGCTCGGTGCCAACGTGACGGTTGTAGGCGGTGTGTCAATTGGTGATGGAAGTGTTATTGGTGCTGGCAGTGTAGTGACAAAAGATATTCCGGTAGGAGTGATTGCAGCAGGTTCCCCATGTAAAGTGATACGTGAGATTACTGAAGATGATTTACTTGAGGAAAAACAATAGAAAAATGCCAAAACGCCGAAAAATAAAATGCCAAAACGCCGAAAAATAAATTGCCAAAACGCCGAAAAATGATATAATTTTATTGGAGGTGGCTAATTATGAGAGAATATAAACCACGTATTGTGGATGAAATATTAAAAGATAAGCTTGAGGCGAAAGGAGCAGTTGTTATTGAAGGACCCAAATGGTGCGGAAAAACGACGACGGCAATGCAGATTGCTCGTAGTGTCTTAAGAATGGATGAGCCGAGCAAACGGGAAACGAATATTCAGATGTCTGAGATTGCTCCAGAAAGGTTATTAAAAGGTGACACTCCAAGATTGATTGATGAATGGCAAATTGCTCCAAAACTGTGGGACGCTACAAGGTACGAGGTGGATACAAGAGGTGAGGAGGGGCAATTTATTCTGACTGGCTCAGCAGTGCCGGTAGATTCAAAGGATATAACACATTCGGGGACGGGACGTTTTACATGGCTGACAATGAGACCGATGTCATTATACGAATCAGCCGATTCCACGGGACAAGTGGGTTTGAAAGATTTATTTGATAAACCAGACAGCCTAGAAGGAGAAAATAATTTAAATATAGATAAATTGGCATTTTTGATTTGCAGAGGGGGATGGCCTCATGCTGTTGGAATGAGAGAAAAGATTGCATTAGCACAAGCAGAGGATTATTATGAGGCTGTTATAAAATCAGATATTAATAGGGCAGATGGCGTGAGCAAAAATCCTGAAAGAGTAAAGAGATTGTTGAGGTCTTTGGCAAGAAATCAAGGTGCACAAATTGCAAATACAATGTTGAAAAATGATATTGTATCAAATGATACAGAATCATTAAATGAGGATACTATTGCGTCATATTTAAATGCATTGAAAAAGATTTTTGTGATTGAAGATATGCCAGCTTGGAATCCCAATTTAAGATCCAAAACATCCATTCGTTCATCGGATACAAGATATTTTGTGGATCCCTCAATTGCAGTATCTGCGTTGGGGGCTGGACCGCAGGACTTAATAAATGATTTAAATACCATGGGATTGTTATTTGAAACATTGTGTGTTAGGGATCTTCGCGTTTATGCAGAAAAAATAGGTGGCAGTGTCTTGCATTATAGAGACAAATCAGGATTGGAATGTGACACGGTAATTCATCTTAAAAATGGTCGATATGGATTGGCTGAAATAAAATTAGGTGGTCAAAAACTTATTGAGGAGGGAGCAGCTAATTTAAAGGCGTTATCTAACAAAATTGACACTTCCAAAATGCTGGCACCGTCATTTTTAATGATAATTATAGGTGTAGGCGAGTTTGCATACAAAAGAGAAGATGGTATCTTTATAGTACCAATCGGATGTTTAAAGGATTGATGCCTTATGCGAAAGGAGAGGTTATGAATATTACCGTATATCTTGGAGCCAGCAAAGGAAACGACAACACACTTGCAAATGCAGTGAGAGAACTTGGCACATGGATTGGAGAAAGTGGAAATTCGCTTGTTTACGGAGGCTCTAAATCCGGGCTGATGGGCGAAATTGCTGAAAGCGTGCTGCGTGCAGGGGGAAAGGTTACCGGTGTGGAACCACAGTTTTTTATTGATGCAGGTTTTTTGTACGAAGATGTTACAAATCTAATTGTGACAAATGACATGTCGGAACGAAAAGCGAAGATGATTGAACTGGGGGATGCTTTTATCGCATTTCCTGGTGGTACCGGTACATTGGAAGAAATCGCGGAAATTATGTCGAAAGTGTCGTTAGGACATTTGGATGCTCCGTGTATTCTTTATAATCTTAACGGTTATTATGACAGTTTAAGGGATTTACTTCGGCATATGATTGAGAAAGATTTATCAACCGAGGAAAGGCAGCAGGGAATTTATTTTGCTGAAAATCTTGAGCAGATTAAGGAGATTCTTTTGGAGGAATAATCAGTAAAAAACATTTGACAATTAAAAAAATTACAAATATAATACTTTATTGAACGAGTAGCAAAATTGCGTAAATCCAGTTTTGCTGCTCTATTTTTTTGCAGAAAAAAGGAGGATTGACATGACTGAAAATAACAAAATGAGGGAAATGCCGGTTTATAAACTTATGATTCAAATGGGGATTCCAATGATTTTATCGATGGCATTGCAGGCGGTTTATAATATCGTGGACAGTGCTTTTGTTGGCAATATGAAGGAGGGGAGCGAGGCTGCGCTGAATGCTCTTACGCTTGTATTTCCGGTGCAGATGCTTATGGTTGCAATTGCAATTGGAACTGGAGTGGGAACGAATGCGCTTCTTGCAAGAACACTTGGGCAGGGAGATTCTAAAAAGGCGGCAATGGTTGCAGGAAACAGTTTGTTTCTGGGTTTGATTATTTATGTGATTTGTTTTTTGTTTGGAATTTTTGGTGTGAATGCATATATTTCATCACAGACAGCGAATCCGGAAGTGCTTTCTATGGGAACCAGTTACCTTAAAATCTGTTGCGTGCTTTCTTTTGGAATTGTTTTCTTTTCTTTGTTTGAAAAATTACTGCAGGCGACGGGGCGCTCACTGTATTCTACGATTGGTCAGGTGGCAGGTGCGGTAATCAATATCATTCTTGACCCGATTATGATTTATGGCATTGGACCGGTCCCGAAAATGGGTGTGGAGGGAGCCGCTTATGCAACGGTAATTGGACAGATTGCTTCGGCTGTACTGCTGTTTGTTTTTCATATCAAATTAAATAAAGAATTTGAACATGGATTCAAGTATATGAAGCCGGATGGTAAAATTATAAAAGAAATTTATGCAATCGGTCTTCCGGCGATTATTGCACAGGCACTTATGTCCATTATGGTATATGTGATGAATCTGATATTGAAATTTGATGCTTCTGCACAGACTGCATATGGGCTTTTCTATAAAGTGCAGCAATTTGTTTTGTTCCTTGCTTTTGGATTGAGGGATGCGATTACGCCGATTCTTGCATTTGCTTATGGAATGCGAAGTAAAAAAAGAATTCAGGACGGAATGAAATATGGTATTATTTTTTCGATTGGCTTGATGATTTTAGGGATTTTTATTACAGAAGTTTTTCCGGGACAATTTGCTGCCTTGTTTAATGCCGGTTCATCCAGAGAGTATTTTGTTGGAGCCATGAGAATTATTTCCATCAGTTTTCTTTTTGCGGGAATTAATGTTGCATATCAGGGAATTTATCAGGCGTTAGATGGGGGAATGGAATCGCTTGTAATCTCACTTCTCAGGCAGATGATTATTATTTTACCGTTAGCAGAAATTTTTTCTGTTTTAGTAAAAAATGGGCAGGCTGGGGTGTCACTTATTTGGTGGGCTTTTCCGATTACAGAATTTGCAGCATGTTTGTTAGGTTGCGTATTTTTAAGGAGAATCCGAAAAAACAAAGTGGAATCTTTGCAGTGAGGTTAGCGTAAAAAAACTTTCGGAAAAATAAATATTGAAAAAGGCAGCTCCTTTGTATAAAGTTTTAAGTGCCGAAACAAAAAACGCAAAATAGCACGTGCGATTGAACGCTTGACGATGGATGTGCAGTCGGAAGACGATGACTACCTTGATTATTTGATTACCGTTGATATTTTTTCGGAAGGAACCGATATTGTTGAAGTAAATCAAGTAATTATGCTTCGCCCAACCCAATCGCCGATCGTATTTATTCAGCAGTTGGGGCGTGGCCTCCGAAAAGCAGAGGGGAAGGAATATGTTGTAATTCTCGATTTTATTGGAAATTATAAAAATAATTTCATGATTCCAATTGCACTATTCGGAGACAGAAGTTACAATAAAGATAATATCCGAAGATATTTGAGGGAAGGCAGCCGCGTTATTCCCGGTGCAAGTATGATTCATTTTGATTCAATACGCAGGAAATTATTATCATTTTTTGAAAATGATTGATAAGGAGTATAGCGGAGAAATGACGGACAGGGAAGAAGCCTGTCTGGAATTTGTATCCCAGAATCTGGCAAATGAAAGATATAGTAGAACTTGGAATTCGAAGATATAGTGAAGTATCACAAAAAAGAGGATATTGCAAAGAGTACAATGTATGATGACAAAGGAAGATTTCTTCCCATTATGAATTTTTAACTTCAAATGAGTCATCCGGTGAGAGAAGATATTTATCAGTATTTTGTGAATGAATAGAGGTACGATATGAAGACGATACATGTAGTGGCGGCGGTTATAGAAGCTGTCGATGAACAAGGAAAAGAAATACTTTTTGCTACCCAAAGAGGGTACGGAGATATGAAAGGCGGCTGGGAATTCTCCGGTGGAAAAATTGAGCCGGGAGAAACGCCGCAAGAGGCACTCAAACGAGAAATACAGGAAGAACTTGATACCAAAATCAAGGTGGGAAGTCTTATTGATACATTGAAGCAAAGTAAACTTATAACCCCAGAAAAGGAAGTGTGATATGAGAAAAAAATTAAGTGTATTATTATTGATTTTAGCGTTAATTATGAACCAAGCTGCTCCAATGGGCATTAAGGCGGCGGATGCAGCAGATGAAGTTAAGGTTTATGTGGAAAATGGAGAAGGCAGTCTTACGGAAGGTGACGGAACCGCCCAAAGACCGTATCAAAATATACGTACGGCCTTGAAGCAGATTCAGACGGGACAGACACTTGTACTTGTGGGTGAAGTCTCCTACACCAAATACGAGACGTGCGAAGACGGATCTCCGAAACCATTATTTGTTGATAAAGATATCACGATTGTTGGTTCAGATACGTCAGCAGGTTTGAAAATACGCAGTATGATTCAGCTGGGAGCGGATGTTACGTTTCGTGATATGTGGCTGCAAATGGTGCCGCAGGCAGGGAATGCACGTGGGACAACAATTTATGCGGCGGGACATACGCTGGTGTTGGATGCGGTAGATACGAGAGTAGGAACCAGTACATTGCAGGACGATGTGAGGCCATTGATCAGCGGTGGCGCGTACCAGGGAGAGGAAGGAAAGATGGGAAGTCACACAACGATTAAAGTGGTCAATCCCATATCCCAGACTAAGATAGCTGCAATTTATGCAGGAGATTATTATCGCGATTCCGAACAAGACAAAGTGGATATAGAACTGGATTCCAAATTGGTAGACACGGAGATTCATGCAGCGGGTGCCGATGGTCATACATTGACAGGAAATGTAAATGTTACACTGGGAAAAGATAGTAATGTAACGGATTTTGACAAGACGGATCTGATAGGTGAGTTGAATGTCAATGTGAAAGCGGGAGCTCATATTGATACCTTGTCATTTTCCGGTATCAATAATCTCACGATGGCAGAAAAGTCGCGGATCACGCTTCCTAAGGAGGCGGATTTTAACGTAAATAACGTCTTTTGCGAGAAAAATGCGGTGCTTGATCTCAGACAAATGTCAACGAATCCGAGTGTTGCAAACAATTTTACCGGTGTAACGGTATCCGGCGAGGATCAAACATGTGGCTCCGTTTTGGTTGGAAATGATACTACACTTGAGATAAAAGGAGAAGTCTATGGTCTAACAAAATTAAACGTAAATGGCTCAGAATATATGGCGAGATTTGTGGAGAATCATTGTTACATACAGGCAAAGGCCTCTTCGAGTGGGAATTTTTCAATTGAGGGCACGCAGTATACAAATTTTCAATTAAATAAAAAGAAAACCGAAGAAATATATTCCTGGATTATTGGAAAACTGGAAAATGAGGACGCAGATGACTTTTATTGGATTGGAGATGCAGATAAAAAATCTGTGATCAGTCAGCAGGGAAAAGAATATTATTATCCGGTTGAATTTAAAAAGGCAGATGGTACGGTTTATAAGCCAACGTTTGAGGAACTTTTTTATGATTACGATTTGGCATTGACGAAGGAAAACGGGGAAGCGGTTGATTTAGAGGAAGCGGCTTTCTGCAGTTGGGATGAGGAGTGTATTAACGAGGGGCAAAGCCAATATAATCAGGTGATTGTATGTATATACGACTGGGAGAACTGTAAGGGTGAACTGACATTGACGCTGACCCATTCGAAAACCGGCAAGAGTATATCGCGAGTGCTTTTGGTGGGTGAAGAACAGCCGATTCCGACAGTAACCCCAACCATGACCCCAACGCCGACGGCAACGCCAACCGTAGCGCCGACAACAACACCAACGCAGGTGCCGACGCCGACGGTTCCAACTCCGGCTGCGACAGAAGTACCAAGTTCAACACCCGATGCCACACCTGTAATACTTCCAACGCCACCAACGGTAACACCATTGCCGCCAACTAGTGAACCGCGGGCATTTACATTGAACAAGACATCTGTCACATTGTATACAAAAGGGAAAAAAATCATACAGCTTAGTGCTGATACAGAAAGTGTAGTGAAATATACATCTGACAATGAAAAAGTGGCAGTTGTAGATGAAAATGGCCGGGTAACAGCAAAAAAAGCAGGAACTGCTTTGATTACTGCGAGTGCAGATGGTTATCAGAGCACGTGCAGGATTGTTGTAAAGAAACCAACATTTAAAGTGGCGAAAAAGATGATAAAGGTCAAAAAAGGAAAAAAGGCTCGTATTATTGTTAAAGTCCGTCCAACAACGAAAGTTGTGTTTGCTTCCGCGAATAAAAAGATTGCAGCAGTTACCAAAAAGGGAATGCTAAAAGGCATGAAGAAGGGGCGGACAAAAATAAAAGTAAAGTGTTATGGAATAACGAAGACAGTTATTGTTATCGTGAAATAATACGATATAGGAGGTAGGTATGAACATCCAAATCTTTGGCAGCAAAAAAAGACAACGACACAAAAAAAGCACAGCGTTTTTTCAAGGAACGTGGAATCCGGTTTCAATACATTGATCTGTGGGAAAAGACACTAAGCAAAGGCGAATTCCGATCGGTGGCAGCCGTCAATGGCGGACTGGAAGGCATGATTAACAAAGAATGTAAGGACCGGGATGCTCTTGCATTGGTGACGTATATTGCGGAAGAGGATAAATTGGATAAGATACTTGAAAATCCGCAGATTTTAAAAATTCCGATCGTTCGCAATGGCAGACAGGCGACACTGGGATATCAGCCGGATGTGTGGAAGACGTGGGAATAAAGGAGCTGCCTATGAATCAAGATACTTTAAGTATCTCAAGAAAAAGAATATTGGGAAGAATGCTTTTCGTGGAATTCCGAGAAAAGCATCGGTTTATGTGCCGTCCGGAAAAATGAAAAGCTATCGAAAATGGCTGAAAAAAGCAGGATTGAAATGCCAAGGAGGAAAAAAATGGAAAAGATAAGATGGGGAGTTTTAGGAACAGCAGGAATTGCCAGAGATTGCAGCATACCGGGAATGCAGAAGGCAGAAAATTGTGAACGGTATGGAATTGCAGGGCGCAGCTTGAAAAAAGCAGAAGATTATAAAGATATGTTTGGGTTTGAAAAAGCATACGAAGGGTATGAAGCACTTTTGTCAGACCCCAAAGTGCAGGCAGTTTATATTCCGCTTCCAAATAATCTTCATTATGAATGGGTAAAAAAAGCTATTGCAGCAGGAAAGCATGTGCTGTGCGAAAAACCATTGGCGCCGACACCCAAACAAACAGTAGAACTTTTTGAGGCAGCAAAAGAGAAGGGGGTATTTTTAATGGAAGCATATGCCTACCTTCACAGTCCTTTTGTTACAGCACTTAAAAAAGAAATTGAAGAAGGAACAATTGGAGAAATCCGTTATATTGAATCTCAGTTTTTGACTTCATATTATGATAAGAGCAACATTCGTCTGCACAAAGAAAATTATGGGGGTGCAGTTTATGATCTTGGCTGTTATAATACAAGTATGCTGTTAAAACTTTTGGAAGATATGCCATCCCGGGTAAAAGCAATGGCACAGTATGATGAAAATGGCGTTGATATATATACAGCTGCATTGTTAAATTATGAAAATGATGTACGTGCATCGATAACATGCGGGATGATTTTTGAAAAAGATAAGCTGCATCGTTATGATAGATTGTATATTCACGGAACAAAAGGTGACATCAAATCCGATACGAAATTTAACCAAGAGGGAAATGCTTCCTATACGTTGATTATTGAAGGAAAAGAGCAGATTCGAAATGTATACTGCCCACATAATTATCAATTAGAAATAGAGCAGCTGGGAAGATGCATAATCGAAGGCGAGACCCCTGTTGTGACAGCTGATTTTTCGATTAAAAATGCAAAAATACTAGATGCTATATTGCAGGAGATCGGTTACTTTGAAAGTAATGTAATGTGAGCACAACGAAATTTCGGCATTTATAAGAGGACACAAAAAAAACACAAAAAAATTAGCACTCACCACTTGTGAGTGCAATAATCAACGAAAAATAGCGATAAATCGGTACGTTTCGGGCATTAAGAAAAGGCGTTTACTTCAAAATTACTTCAATTATGAAAACTGAACAAAGAAAAGGGCATTGTGATAGGCGACTGAGGTCGTCTATTTTTTTGCGCAAACTTTAGGACTCACGGAACTTGTTTTCGTGTTATGGTAGGGAAAAGTTAAAGAAAGGAGTGCGGGAAATGAAAAAATTCAAACTGAAAGATGGTACATACGACAGGCTTAAATGGTGGGCGATGTATGGATTGCCGACGCTGGGGACATTTGTATTTGCATTGGGTTCGATATGGAACATCCAATATGTAGAGCAGATTGTAGGAACTATCACGGCAGCAGACACAGCTCTTGCAGGTCTGTTGGGGCTGAGCAAGAAAAACTATCAGGAGGACGATGCGAATGCTTGAGTCGGTGATTGTTGGTGTCCTCAGTTTAGCGGGAACGGTAATCGGCTCCTTTAGTGGTATGAGGCTGATGTCGTACCGGATCGAACAGTTGGAAAAAAAGGTGGATAAGCATAACAATTTTGCGGAGCGTATGCCAGTCGTGGAAGAAAAAATGAAAGTGTACGAGCATCGCATTGAGGACTTGGAAATGTCAGAAAAGGAGAACAGGAGGTTTGAACATGAAAATTAATATGCACGCCGGACATAATCCGGATGGAAAAGTAGCATGTGGGGCGACTGGCTTTTTGAAAGAGTCGACAGAAGCCCGGAACGTAAAGAATGCAGCAATCAAATCATTAAAGGCAGCAGGACACACAGCGTACGACTGTACGGTGAACAATGGAACATCGCAGGGAGACATCCTGAGGAAAATCGTTGCAAAGTGTAATGTACACACCGTGGATGTGGACGTGTCGATACATCTCAACTGTGGAGCAGGCGATAAGAAAGGCAATGGAAAGACCACAGGTGTGGAAGTTTATATCGCCAGTGAAAACAGTAAAGCAAAGGAAAAAGCAACTCGTATCTGTAAAGAAATTGCAAAGCTCGGTTTCAAAAACCGGGGCGTAAAGGTTAGAAAAGACCTCTATGTGCTGAATCACACTAAGGCGCCGGCTCTCTTGGTGGAGTGCTGCTTTGTGGACGACAAGGACGATGCGAAGCTGTTTGATGCCGGAAAGATGGCGAAGGCGATTGTTGCCGGTCTTACCGGAAAAAGCACAGTTGCGCCGGCGCATAAAACAGAAACAAAAACAGAAACAAAGATGGCGACGAAGAAAAAGGATTCCAGCAAAACAGTAAAAGTAACAGCGAAGAGCGGACTGAACTGTCGAAAAGGACCGGGTACAAAGTACGGCACAGTGATGGCGTATCCGTATGGCTCTACGCTTAAGATTACAGAAGAAACCAATGGATGGGGAAAGACATCCAAAGGCTGGGTGAAACTGGAGTACACGAAAAAGATTTAGAGACAGAGATGAGGTGAGACATATGGAAGAGCCAAAGGTTAAGCCTCAGCACAAATTAGTGGCAAAATACTTTTTAGGAGCAGCGGCAGGAAACGCCGAAAGAGCGGTACTTATGGCAGGCTACTCGAAAAAGTACGCTCGCGGCCACGCCTACAAAGTAGTGGCACATCCGGCAGTACAAACTTATATGGAGTATTTATTGAACGAAGCAATGAATGACCCGGAGGTACATATAGCAGACATCAAGGAGACGCAAGCGTTTTGGACTGCGACGATGAATGACAAAGCGCAGCGGATGCGTGACAGGTTGAGAGCGTCGGAACTATTAGCGAAAGCACAAGGACAATTCAAAAAGGAGGATGACTGGTGAGAACATTATCCAACTTTTATCAGTCGAGGGAATGGCGGAAGACAGTCCGCTTGATACGATTGCAAAGGTTGAATGAAAACGGTCAGACGATATGTGAGTACTGCGGCAAGCCAATCGTAAAAGACTATGATTGCATCGGACATCACATAGAGCATCTGACGGAGGAGAACGTGAACGATGTCATGGTGTCACTGAATTTGGACAACATTCAGCTTGTGCATCATGTTTGTCACAATCGAATACATGAGAAGTTAGGCTCAAAGGAGCGTCAGGTCTATCTCGTGTATGGTCCGCCGCTTGCAGGCAAAAGGACATATGTTGATAAGGCGATGAGCAAAGGAGATTTGATAGTCGACATTGATTCAATTTGGGAATGCGTCTCAGGACTTTCGCGATACGAGAAGCCGCCAAGACTAAAAGCGGTTGTGTTCGCAATGCATAAAGCACTAATTGAATCTGTGCGGTATCGTCAGGGAAAGTGGTCGAATGCGTACATAATCGGCGGCTACCCTCTGCAAGGTGAAAGAGAGCGCCTTACGAAAGAGTTAGGGGCGCGAGAGATACTTGTAAGGGCTACAAAGGAAGAGTGTCTCAACCGTTTAGAAGTGTCGGAGGACGCGAGAAACAAGACTGATTGGACACGATTTATTGAAGAATGGTTTGAAAGATACGCCCCCCCTCTTGATGAAAATTAGAGGTCACGGGGCAACTGTGAAGGGGGACACTCCTTTCGCAGAAAGCCAATTTTTGAGATTTTTGAAAAATGAAATTTGAGGTGATGACAAGTTGAAAAATGTAATCACATTAGATACAGAGGAGGGGCTGGTTCCGGAGCTGAATGTGATATCGACGGCAGAAAATGCTATTTATTTTCGTATATATAACCCCGGAACGTCGGCAAAGTTAGAAGTATATTATGGATGCGACTACAAAAAGACTTTGTCGGTTACAACAAAAGACATCCAGATACCAACCGAGTATGTATCGGACGCCGGGATGATACATGTCAGGTATGTGGATGCTGCGATTGAATCGAAATTTGTACACGTCTTAGGAAATGAAAACTTGTACAAGGAATTGAAACTTGAAAAAAGAACGACGTACCTTTACAGTTGCGCCGGCGCAAAAAAGACAGAGCTGAAAGTGAAAGAAATCACTCTGGACGAATATCTAGACGTGTTGAGCAAGAATCCGGTAACAAATGCAGCAATAACAGCGGCAATATCGGAGGTACAGACGGCTCTTATTGATATTAAAAGCAAAACGGAGACAGACGTCGAACGATGCAAACAGTTGCGAAACGATACTAAAGCATTAAATGACGAGTTTGTGAAAAAACTTGCCTCCGGAGAGTACAAAGGAGAAAGGGGTATCCAAGGAGAACGAGGACCACAAGGAGTCGAAGGCGTTCAGGGGCCACAAGGAGTACCGGGCATCCAAGGACCGCCGGGAAAGCAAGGAGAACGAGGAGACAGCGGGATTATAACGACAATAAACGGTTTTTATGCATTGACCGGAGACAAAGACGGCAATTTGTACGCGATATGCGCGGACGATGATAACCCACCGCAATTCGAGACGGATAATGAAGGAAATGTTTATGTCATCCTGCCGGATGAGTAAGAAAGAAGGTGACAACGATGGCAAAAGTTTTGATTGGAAAATTCAAAGGACCGAAAGGCGACCCGGGAGATGAAGGGCCACAAGGAGTACCGGGCATCCAAGGACCACCGGGACCGGCCGGAGAAAGCGGAGCAAGTTATGAAGCTGGCACGTTTACCGGGATACTAAGTAATAGCAGCAATTCAAATATAGCCAGCGCAAAGGGAATGTATAAAAAAATAGAAGGCTTAGTATATATTTACGTTGCGATACCAAACATGACAGGAACAATACCGAACAAACTCAGAGGACTACCATTTGTTACGGCGGGAGTGCTGTCGATGAATAACAAATCTGAGTTGTTTGTTTATGACTCGGAAAAAGGAAAAACAGCAAGACCGACGCAAATCGCCAAAACCGATGAGGTACTACTTAATGCGGATAATGTGTCAGGCATGGGATGTGTCGAGCTGTGGGGCTGGTATCACGTATAGGAAGGAGGATGAATATGGAAGTCAAAGAAAAGAAGACAGTAGATATGCTGACGCCGGACGGAGTCAGCATCATGACATCACAGCTTGTATCGCTTGACGGCAAGATGGTACAGATTGGCGAGCCACATCGCCGGGCGTATGCTAATTCGTTATCCGGACGAAAGGAAATTCAGGAAAACGAGCCGGAAGATGTCACACAGGCGGTATTTGCTATTTGGGGAGATTCGCCGACCATCGCGGATGATGTCGGGGAAGACGATACCAAGGAGTAATCACTATGGAGAGAAAAGAAGAGATTGCCAAACTGTGCAAGGACAGAGCGGAAGCAGCCGACCTTGTTGAGGAAATACTTTTTTTGGAGTCAAAATTGACGGAGTTGAAAAAACTCCCGTTTTACAAGGTACACCCAACTGACAACTGCAAACAAAAAGTGCTTCCGGCGGCAAAACTCTACAAGGAAATGCTCCAGCAGTATACGAATTGTTTAAAACTGCTCCTAAACTTCGTGGATGATGCAAATACCGATGAAGAGTCACCACTGCGAAAATGGATAGCGGAAAGGGGCAAGAAATTTGTTAATAAAGGAGAGGAAAATATGGACACCGGATAATTCTTTTTTGTTAAAGTATCGGGAAGAAATTGAGAGCGGGAAAATCATAGCCGGATGGGAACTCCGTCAGGAATTAACCAATCTAAAAGAAGACTTCTCGAACGATGAGTATTTTTACAACACAGACGCCGCACTGCTTCGGATGGATTTCATGGAGAACTGTGTAAAACTGACGAAATCGCCTTTTTACGGTCAGCCGATGGTGTTGATGCTGTGGCAAAAGGCTTTTATTGAAGCCGTGTACTCGTTCAAAATGTCAGAAGAGTCACTCGAAAGAAGAATGATGATTGACCGTTTCAAAAAAATTCTGCTGCTGATTGCCAGAAAGAACACCAAAAGCGAAACGTGTTCGGCAATTGCGGTGACAGAGTTGTTTGTCGGGAACGAGGGCGCTGATATTGTATGTTCCTCGAACGACGATAATCAGGCATCTATCACATATGACGCAATAGATACCATGCGTCAGTTGATCGATCCACGCGACCTCGATTCAAAGAAAAATCAAAGATTCATCCGAAACAAAAGCGCCAACTCGAAAGTTTTCAAATTGTCAGACAGAACCAAAAACAAAGAGGGGCGCAACATTGACTTTGCAATAGTCGACGAGACACACGAGATGAAAACAAATGTTATTGGCAAGTCGATCGAGCAGTCGCAGTCATTGAAAGACAATCCGAAGTTTGTAGATATAACAACAGAGGGTTTTGTACAAGAGGGCTATTTGGATGACGAGCTTGAAAAGGGGCGCGAGGTGATAAACGGCGAAGATGACACGAAAGCGGGAAAAAGATTACTGCCATGGCTATACACACAGGACAGCGAGCAGGAAGTTTTTACGAATCCGAAATCGTGGATGAAATCGAATCCGACACTGGGCGTTATCAAGAAAGTATCCTACCTAGAGGAGCAGGTGGAACTTGCGAAAAAGTCAAAGGGCGACCGAATTTTTGTACTAGCGAAAGATTTTAACATCAAACAAAACTCGGTAGAAATGTGGCTCAATCTCGAAGATTACAACTTCGATGCGACTTACGATTTGGAAGAATTTCGCGGTGCTCCGTGTTTGGGAGCGGTTGACTTGGCCGAGACAATGGATTTATGTTGTGCGAAAGTCCTCTTGATGAAGGACGATGGGAAAAAATACATACACACCATGTACTTCATTCCGGAAAGAAAACTAGAGGACGATGACGATTCTTGCGCCGGCGCAAAATACGCCGACTGGGCGCGGGATGGATACATCACCATAACGGAAGGCAGTGACATTGATTTGACGGTCGTGGCAGATTGGTTTTGGAGTTTGTACAAAGACTACGGCATCCGTCTGATGTGCTGTGGTTACGACCAGAAATTTGCGAAGGACTTTCTCCGACAGATGTCGGAATACGGCTGGACGAAAGAGGGCGGCGAGTTGGAATTGATTTTACAGAATGCTATGACGCTCGATACGGCCAACAAATTTGTAGAGACGGACTTGAAGAAAAGGAATATAAACTATAACAATAACCCGGTAGACCGGTGGTGCTTTGGAAATGCCGGACTTTCGGTTGACAATAAAGGAAAATGTTTAGTCGTGAAAACGGCAAGAAACAAGAAAATAGATGGCGCGGTTACAACAGTGATTTTATACGAAACATATAGGCGATACCGCGCTGACTTAAAAAGAATGGTCAAAGAATGGAGGCAATCTGATGGGATGGCTGGGTAGGATAATCTCGAAAGTTAAAAACACAAAATATGCGGATGTGATGACCGGGCAGGTTCCAATATTCAGCCAGTTCGGGCGAGACATCTACGTGTCGGATGTGGTACAGCAGGCGATAGAGTGTATCGCGAATGAGATGTCGAAGTTGGAACCATGTTTCATTCGTGGCGTTGGAAACGATTATCAGACGCCGGAGAACGACGTTTATCAAATCCAAAACCTTTTGGACAATCCGAATCCAATTATGACGAAATCGGAGTTTATCGAAAAACTTACTTATGGTTTGTACTTACGGCAAAACGCTTTCGCGGTTCCGGTGTATGAAATAGTTAAGCGGTCAGATGGCAGCACTTATAAAAGATACAGTGCGATTTATCCGGTTGACCCTCTGATGACAACCTTTCTTGAAACACCGACCGGTGATTTGATTGTGGAGTTTGAATTTGAAAACGGATATAAAACACAACTTGCATACAGCGATGTGATACACATTCGGATCAACTACTTTGCGAACGACTACATGGGCGGCGATGCGTCAGGGAACCCGGACAGACGGGCATTGTTGAAAACACTGCAATTAAACGAGGATATCATGCAGGGGATATCAGGAGCGGTAAAAAGTAGTTTTGCCATCAATGGCGTAGTTAAAACTCAAACCTTTTTGAGCGAGGAAAAAGCAGAAAAGAATATTAAAGAATTTGAAAGAAAGCTAAATAATGCAGAAAACGGTATTCTACATCTAGACGCAAAAAGCGATTACGCAAAGATTACACGCGATATTAAATTAGTGGATCCTGATACAATCCGCTTCATCGATGAGAAAATATTGAGAACGTTTGGTGTTCCGCTTTCAATTCTGACAGGCGATTACACGAAGGAACAGTATGAAGCCTTTTACCAAAAGACAATTGAAAAACTGGTAGGAAGGTATCAGGAAGCGTTTACTAAAGCATTGTGCACACCGAACATGAGAGCACGGAGCTTAAAGATAGCATTTTTTACACACGAGCTTATCTTTATGAGCATAGAGCAGAAAGTGGAAATGGTAAAGTATTTAGGAGATACCGGAACGCTTTACGAGAATGAAAAAAGAGTGGCATTCGGACTTAGACCGATGAAAGAACTCGAAGGAGTAAGAAAGCAATCTTTAAATTACATTGACACAGATATAGCAGTTGAGTACCAGCTTGCAAAAGCCAAAGGAGGGAATCAGGATGAGCAAGAAAGCGAGTAAAAAAGAACAGAGAGCGTTTATGTTTGACGTTCGAGCCACACAGGACGACAGAGGAAATTACATAGAAGGTCGGCCAGTTGTTTACGGTAAAGAGGCAGATATCGGCGGTATGTTTCGAGAGGAAATCACACCGGGTGCACTTGATAAAACAGATTTACATGACGTTTGTTTTTTGACAAATCACGATTTGAATAGAATTCCGCTCGCAAGGAGCCGAAATAACAACAAAAATTCCACCTTGCAGCTTACGGTGGATAAGGAAGGACTTAAGATTCGAGCCTATCTTGATACGGAAAACAACGCGGACGCGAAAGCGTTGTATAGCGCAATTGAGCGTGGTGATATAACAGGCATGAGCTTCATGTTCTGGATTGAAGAGGAACGTTGGGAAGATCTTGATACAGATTATCCAAAGCGATTCATTGAAAAGATTTCAACCATTGTGGAAGTATCAGCGGTTACTTTCCCGGCTTATGAAGATACAGAAATAATGGCTAGAGATAAAGATGCGCTGGAGAGTGCAAAAAGGGCACTGGAGAGTGTCCGGGGAAAATCACTGGAGAGTGACGAATTAGAGTTATGGAAAGAAAAAGTAAAATTGAAAGGAGCATTTTAAAAATGAGCAGACTTGAAAAACTGAAAGCGCGTCAGAAGAAATTACTGGAGCGCAAAAAGGACTTGATGCAGCGTGCAGAGGCATCAGAAAACGCAGAAGAAGTGAGAAGTATTTACGACCGGCTGACAGAAACTGTTGATGACTTAAAGGATATCGCCGAGGAAATCAAAGATTTGGAAAGCAAAGATTCCAAAGGGACAGACGACAAAGGAGAAGGCGACTCAGATACTACGGGAACAGACGACCAGAGAGGCGTCAACATGAATGGTGAAGTGAGAAACGCGGGTATCGTTGGAGCGTTCCGTTCAAAACGTCCGGAAACTCAGTTGGAAACGGACGACCCAACAGAAAGAAGCGAGTACAAAAAAGCGTTTCTTGAATATGTGTGCCGTAGTACACCGATTCCTACGGAGTTACGTGTGCCGATTAAAAGAGAGGCAGCAGTCACAGGAACGGCAGATGCCGGGGCGGTAATTCCGACCACTTTGGTGCGTGAGATTATCCAGAAGCTGGAAAGCTATGGAAACATTTACGCAAAAGTCACCAAAACCAACATTCAGGGCGGCGTAGCGATCCCAATTCTTTCTATCAAACCGATGGCGACGTGGGTTGGTGAAAAAGCATCGGATAGCCAGAAGTTGACGGCAGATGAAAAGGTTGTGTTCAATTACTACGGTGTAGAGTGTAAAATTGCACAGACCTTGTTGGCATCTGTGGTGACAATAGAAGAGTTTCAGAAGCTCTTTGTGCCGCTTGCTACAGAAGCAATCATGAAAGCTCTTGAGAAGGCAATCATCAAAGGTGATGGCAAAACGCAGCCACTTGGAATCCTGACGGATACACGTGTAAAAACTGTTGTCACCATGGCGCCGGAAGATATGACATGGAACGGCTGGCATAGAATGAAAGCCAAAATCAAAAAGAGCTATCGCAAAGGATGCTTCCTTATGGCACAGTCGACGTTTGACGAGAAAATCGATGGTATGGAGGATAAGAACGGCCAGCCGGTTGGGCGTACCAACTACGGAATTAATGGTGAAGAATCCTACCGCTTTTTAGGTAAAGATGTGGAGACTGTTGAAGAGGAATTACTTCCTTACTACGAGGACGCAGCTGTCGGTGATGTGTTCGCCATCTACGGCGACCTCAAAGACTACGTCGTGAACTCGAATCTTGAGATGCAGGTAGTGAAGTGGATTGATCACGACACAAACGAAGTCAAGAACAAAGTTATCATGATCGTGGACGGAAAGATTGCAGATGCAAACGGCTTTATCCTTATTAAAAAAGGTAAGAGCAAAACAAGCTCAAGCACAACACCCGATAAAAGCAAAGAACCGACAGGCTGATTGACGAAAGGAGACTATCATGGCAGAAATGACAGAAAAGGAACAGCTTGAAGAGGTTAAAGATTCGCTTGGAGTAACTGGTGACTATCAGGATGCGAGATTGCTTGGGTATCTGAGAGAAATCAAACAATATCTGACGGATGCCGGAGTTCCGAAAGAAAATCTTTCGTCGTCTGCCGTGATGGGTGTTCTTTCAAGAGGTGTCAACGACCTTTTGTACAGCGGCGAACTGTCGGCCTACTTCAAAGAAAGAGTAATCCAGTTGAGTTACTAGGAGGTGACGAGATGGCGTGGCAACCGAATTTACCATACACGACGCCGGCTATGCTGCAAAATCCAATCAGTGAAACACTGGTAAAAGGAGTGAAACAAAAACAGTATGGTGAGGGCGAAAGGGTATTTGTGTCTTTCCGCACTTTTGGAGGCACAGAAAAGACATCAAACGGACAGATTGTTGTCGAAAACACCGCAACGCTTGAGACGTGGTTCAGACCGGACATTACTCCGGCGAGCCGTTTCGAGATTGACGGGACAATATATGAGGTATTAGGTACTCCGGAAAACATCGGAATGCGAAACCAGTACCTTGTAGCAAAGGTCAGAGCCGTTAAGGGGGGCGCGTGATGGCAAGGAAAGGCATGATTGACTTCTCCCAGTTGGAAGATTTAGCGGAAAAGTGGGAGAAAGCAGGAGGAAAGATTGAACGGCTTGCAGAGAGCTGTCTGAAAGCGGCACACAAGGCGGTGACGCCGCCTATCGTGCAGGACATGACAAGACATCACCGAACCGGAAGCACGCAGGAGTCCATCGTCACAAAAGCCGACGTGAACTGGGATGGCACCAAAGCCAATATCCCGGTCGGGTTTGATATCAAACAAGGTGGATTACCATCTATCTTTTTGATGTACGGCACGCCGAGAATAAAAAAGGACACAAAGTTGTACGCTGATGTGTACGGAAAGAAAGCACAGGAACGAATCAAAAAAGCACAAGAGGAGACGTTTCAAAAAGGAATCAAAAAACTGCTAGGAGGCTGAAAATGGAAGATAAACTGATTGAAATATTATCACAATATGGTTACCCGGTGATGCTGCAAGGCTCTCTTACACAGGGAGAGGACTATCCGGAACATTTTTTTACATACTGGCAGAATCCGGGAGACGACTCCAGCTTTTACGATAACAAAGCGCATTGTGAACTTTACGACTATGATGTCAACTTTTACAGTACGGACGCTGCACTGGTATATAAAATGCCGGTGACGGTCAAGCAGGAACTTGTTAAGAATGGTTTTATCGTGCCGGGAACGGGCTACTCAGTCGCAAGTGACGAGCCTACACATACCGGGCGCGGTATCCATGTAATTTATAAAAAAAGAAATTAGGAGGAACAAAAAATGAGTGATGAAAAAATCGTAGAATATCGTGGTATCAGAAACCTCGTGGTGGCACCGTTAAAAAAAGACACGAAAGACGAGCTCACCTATGATACACCGTTTGCTCTTGCAGGTACTTCGGAACTGTCAAAGGAAACCGAATCATCAAGCGATACTCACTACTATGACAACGAAGCGGCGATTGTTATTAACACAACCGGAGCAGATACGGTCAATGTCAATACATCGGCGGTATCACTGAAAAATACATCAGCAATCACCGGGCAGAAATTCGACGAGAAAACCGGTGCACTGATTGAAGGAACGGCAACACCGCCATACATGGCTATGGGCTATATCACAGAAGATACAGACGGCAGAGAATACTATGTATGGCGCTTAAAAGGCAGATTCGGAAACCCATCCGATTCACACAAGTCGAAAGATAATGGCACAGACGCAAACGGTCAGGAACTTGCCTACACCGGTGTAAACACACAAAAGAAATTCGTTGCAAACGACAACAAATCGGCAAAAGCAACGGTTGTTCCGGCTGACTCTTGTGGTATGTCTGAGGAGGAATTCTTTTCCAAAGTACAGACACCTGATGACATCATCAAAACGACACCGAGCGGCGAACAGACCCAGAACGCAGAGGAAAATCCGGCAGGCTAAGGAGGTAGCGCATGTTTAAGTTAAACATTTACAAAGAACATTCTCCCAAAGAAATCGAAAAGACGTACGAAACGGAAGAAATCCATGTGATGTATGGCACGCTTGAAGATATTGCTGCTGTGGTAAACTGCGATATTACTGAAAAGAACAACGCCATTACCATCGGCAAGACAGTTGTACAGGCGATGCCGGTTATCAACGACTTGTTATTGACGATGTTCGACGGTTTGACGCGGGAAGAACTGCGGCGCACAAGGCTCGAAGAGGTAATCAGCCTCATCATTGATGTGACGCTTTACACAGCGGATGAAATGTTGAACATTGGAGCAGACACAGAGGGAAACTAGAACGGTGCGACGACGTAACAATTTATGAATCTATGTTTGAGATGGACGTAAGCCTTTGCCGGGTATTTGGGGCGCTTGACCCAATCCGGCTAAGGACTTACACGGGAAAAGAAGTATTCCTCCTCATGCGCCGGTTGCACCAGTACAACGTAAGAAATTATACAGAGGATGGAAAGCCAAAGCAAAAAGTATATCGCCGGAAAGCGACGAGCTGGTTTTAGAGGCTGCCGGGCGATGCTCGGCGGCTTTTTTTGAAAGGAAGATAGTATGGCAGAGGAAAACGTAACAACGAAAATTGGAATTGATATATCTGAGTTAAAAAAGAATATCACCGAAGCAAACCGCCGTATCCGATCGCTCAATGCGGAATTTAAGAGTGCAACGGCGGGGATGAACAGCTGGAGCGATTTAACAGACGGACTGGCAAAAAAAGTTGAGCAGATGACCGGAATCGTGGAGCAGGAGAAGATTAAACTGTCAGCGTTGGAAGAGCAGTACAAGCAGATTACGGAAACGCAGGGAAAAGATTCAAAAGCCGCAGAGGAACTTTATATAAAAATGAAAAACCAAGAGGCAGCAGTCGGAAGAGCGTCAGCCTCTTTAAAAAAATATACAGAAAAATTAAACGAGACAACGAAAGAAGAACAAAAAAGCAAAGGAGCGTTTGCTTCTTTAGAAGAAGAAATCTCAAATCAGGAAAAAGAACTTGACCGTCTGAAAGATGGATATAAAGATGCTGCCCTTGAATTCGGAGAAACATCAAAAGAAGCCAATACGTTTCGGGAGGACATCAAAAAGCTCTCCGGAGAACTTGCAGACAACAAAAGCAAAGCGGAACAGTTGCGTACGAGTACGAATAACTTGGATGAAAGTTTTGAAAAAACTAAACAGGCAGCAGAAAAAAGCGAAGATGGATTCAGCTCGGTAAAAGTGGCAATCGGTAATTTGATATCTGAGGGTATTAAAAAGATGACGCAGGAGGCAGTAGACGCCTTAAAAAGAATAACAGAAGAAACCCAGACAGCTTCGAATTCGTTTCAGGCAATTACGGGGGAAACCGACGCCGTCACACAAAAATTTTCCGATAAAATGAAAGAAATGTACAAAGACGGCTATGGTGAATCATTAAAAGACATCGGCGACAAAATGGCATATGTCAAACAGGTTACAAAAGAGACAGATCCGTCAAAGGTCAAAGAACTGACAGAGAACGCAATAGCCCTAGAGGATACCTTTGGTTCGGATTTTCAGGAGACCATCCGAGGCGTAAATGGATTAATGACGCACTTTGGTACGGATTCAACGAAAGCGTTTGATTTGTTTGCAAAGGGTTCACAAAAGGGATTGGACTATACGAACGAATTAGGGGATAACGTGGCAGAGTATGGTGGCAACTTTGAACAAGCCGGGTATACTGCCGAAGAATACTTCCAGTTGCTTGCAAACGGCACGAAGAACGGCGCCTATAACCTTGATAAAGTAAATGATTCTATCAACGAGGTCAAGAACAAGCTTGGAGACGGAAGTATTGAAAAAAACATCAGCATATTCAGCAAGGATACAAAAAAATCTTTCAAAGCATGGAAAGACGGAAAAGGCACCATGAAAAAGGTGATTGATTCGATTGTAAAAGATATTAATGGTTGTAAAAATGAACAGAAAGCGTTGACGATGGCGTCCACAGCATTTGGAACTATGGGAGAGGACGCCAACTTGAAGGTGGTTAAGTCATTAAAGAGTACCGGCAAAACGTTCAAAAAGGTACAAGGCTCTGCGGAAAAGTTAAAAGAAGTAAAGTATGACGATGTGGCGACAAAATTTAAAAATATAGGCCGTACGGTTCAACTTGATTTGTTTGTTCCTCTGGCAGAAAAATTACTCCCTAAAATTGAACAGTTAGCAGATTATGCAATCAAACACATTGACGGAACAGAACGCGCAATCGCAATATTGGGTGGAACGATGGGGGTGATATTTGCGACGGCTAAATTTGTAAAGCTTTTTCAGACGTTGCAGACCATATACAAGGCTTTTATTACATTGAAGACGGCCATAGCATCAACCGCGGCAGCGCAGAAAGTATTAAATCTAATTCAAGCGGCCAGTCCGATGGGACTGCTTGTGGCTGGAATCGGTGCCGTGGTGGGGGGATTGGCGTTATATGCAGCAGCAACCAAAACAGCGACTGACGAAACGGACAAAGCAACCAAAGCAGTAGATGAATCGGCAAAATCTTATCGCGATATGAAAAAAGCTACCGAAGAATCTATGGAAAACGTTCAAAGTCAATTTAGTTACTACGATCAGTTAAAGACGGAACTTGATGATATTGTTGACAAAAACGGGAAAGTCAAAAAAGGGCAGGAAGATAGAGCAAAATTTATCGTAAATACTCTTAATGATGCACTTGGTTCTGAAATAAAAATGACGAAAGGCGTCGTTGAAAATTACAAGTCAGAAAAGAAAGCACTCGACAAGTTACTTGTCAGTAAGGAAGCTGAAGCAATCCTGGAAGCAAACAAAGCAGATCATGATAGTGCGACTAAAGAACAAAAAAAAGCATTTGAGGAATTGACCGCCGCCCAAAAAAAATACAAAAAGACGACAGATGACTTGGCCAATGCCCAAAAAGAATATAACAAAATCAATGACATGTCTATAGATGAGTATGTAAAAGCTGGCGGAACAGTTGAAACGTATAAGCAAGAAGTGTACAAAGCATCTGAAAAAGTACAGTCGTTGATGGATAAGCAATATGAACAAAATAAAACCGTGGAAGAAACAGAGGATACATGGGTAGGTTATAATGCGACGATTCAAAATTACGAAGGACTTTCTGCCGCGATTATTTCAGGAGATACAAAGAAGATAAATAAAGCTGTCAGGAATATGACAAACAACTTTGTGACGGCGGAACAAGGAAACGAACGCATTCTCAAGCAACAAGTTAAGGACATGAAAAAGCATTATTCTGATTTGAAAGCGGCAGCAGAAAATGGTACGCCAGGTGTCACACAAAAAATGGTTGACGGGGCGAAACAAATGGTTACGAAAGCAGAGAAAGAATTAAAAAAGTCAGAGAACAAAGCCAAAAAGTCCGGACAAAAAGCAACGGATGAATACAAAGAAGGTTTGGAACTTGGCAAAAACAAAGCCGGAAAAAAAGCGAGTGAAATCGGAAAACTTGTCACAAAGAAATTGAAAGAGACCAAAACCAAGGAGGCAGGAGAAAACTTTGTTCAAGGATTGAAAGATGGAATGGAAAAAGGAAAGCAAAGCAGCGGATTGATTACGACAGTAACCAAGATAGCAGGCGATGCGTTGACTGCCTTAAAAAAGAAATTAGACATCCACTCACCATCGAAAGAAACGGCAAAGATAGGACGATTCTTTACATCCGGACTTGCGTCAGGAATTGAAAAGGCATACGAAACGGTTGGTAAAGCAGTAAGCAAATTAGCAAAGAAGTCTTTATCACAGTTAAAAGCGGCAAACAAAACCGGGAAGTATTCCGACATTGGAACGAAGGTATCAGAAGCGTATGCGAACGGCATCACGAAGCAGGAGCAGAAAGCAGAGAAAGCGGTCAAGAAACTCGTTGACCGGGCAGTGAAAAAAGCACAAAAGGAGACGAAAAACAAAAAGTCAAAGGAAAGTTTTAAAAAACTGGGTGAGAATCTGGCGGAATCTTTCTCAACGGCGTTCTCGAAGGCAGCAGAAAAAGCAACGGAAAAGGTACAGAAAAAGATAGAATCCATGACCTCATCCGTACAAGAAAAGTACGACGCTGTAAAAGACCTACAGGATGACTTGCAGAGCAGATTATCAAGCGGTGATTTATTCACAAAAGATGATGACGGAAAGATTACGCTTGCTGACTTCAAATCAGAGACGGCGAAGATTATCCAGTACGGAAAGAATATGGAAGCGTTAAAGAAAACGCTTTCGTCCGAACTGATGACGGAAATTGCCGCCCTTGATACATCAGACGGACTTGATTTGACGACGAAGCTGCTGTCGTTAAACGGACAAGAACTCGCGGCATATAACAAAGCGTACACGGATAAAATCAATGCATCGAAAAAAGTGGCAAACACTTACTATACGGAGCGGGTGAAACAAATCAAGGACAATTATACAAAACAGGTTAAAACTGTGATGGCAGGACTGGAAAAGCAGCTTGAAAACATCGGGGAAAATGCAATGAAAGGATTTGTAAAAGGATTCAATTCAAAGAGTGCAGAACTGAATAAGTCGGCGAAGCAGTTAAAAAAGACACTGGTGAGCAGTATCAAAAAAGAATTAGGAATCCATTCCCCGTCCAAAGTAATGGACAGAGAAGCAGGTGTATTCATTATACCGGGATTGACAAAAGGTATTGAAAGGAAACTCCCGGCGCTCCGGCAGATGATGCAGAGGGTGCGCGAGAACGTTGTAACCCCGATGAAGAACGCCGCTACTACGGCAAACTTGGATGTGGCCACAAGAGGAGCAAGGAGTATCGAGAAAGCGGCAGCAGCTACAACGAATACGTACAACTTCTACCAGACGAACAACAGCCCAAAAGCGTTAAGTCGGTGGGATATTTACCGACAGTCAAGGAATTTACTGGGAGGTGTAAGCAATGTTCAAATTTAGCGTACAAAATGACAAAGGAGAGATTTTGGAACTCACCGAAAACCCAAACTATAACGTTACGCAAATTACCGGGTTGACACCGGCGGGGTGTACCATCAACACGGCAGCAGTAGCCGGTATGGATGGGGAAACGTTTAATTCAGCCCGCATCAACAAGAGGAACATAACTATTACGATTATTCCGGAGTACCCAATCGAGCAGAATCGAAACTTGTTGTATCGATATTTTCCGGAAAAAAAGAAAATCCGCTTGTTTTACGAAAATGATACCAGAACTGTATACATTGACGGCTATGTAGAAAGCATGGAATCGGATTTGTTTACAAAAAGGCAGTCGTATCAAATTTCGGTTCTTTGTCCGAATCCGTATTTTGTCGATGCACAGGAATCCGGAGTGTTTTCATGCGCACCGGTGGTTCCATTGTTGGAGTTTCCGTATTCGGCGGAAAAAATGGAAATGTCGGAGATTGTGACGGATGGTTATTTGTTGAATAATCTGGGAACGGTATCGTCCGGAGCACTTTTCCACGTATCGATTACAAAACCGACGGAGCGCCTTATTATAAAAACCGACGCTGGAAGCATGGGAATCGAAGAATGCTTACAACCGTTTGATAATGTATATATTCGGACTACAACAAAGGAAAAAGGGATATGGCTGGAGCGAGGCGGAACGGTAACTAATCTTTTATCGAAACGCATCGCTGGTATGGCGTGGCCGCAGGTGGAACCGGGAGCAAATCGGTATCAGGTAGAAACCGACAATCCGACCGGCTACATCATGGATGTTACCTATCGAGTATTATATGAGGGGGTATAGCATGATTGTATATATAGCAAACGAAACGCTGACGGAAATTGGGATGATAGACCACGGAAGCGTCATATGGACAAAAAAATACAACGATATGGGAGAGTTTGAGATTACGGTACCGGCGACGCTTGAACTTCTGACACTTTTTCGTTCCGGAGTTTTTGTTTGCCGCGAAGAGGATGACAGTGTGATGATTATCGAGAAAATACAAATAAAGACAAATATCGAATCCGGAGATTATCTCGTGGTGACAGGGAGAAGCGCAGAAGGCCTATTAAACCGTCGTATCGTGTGGGAACAGACGAACATTGACAGTGACATAGGGGCAGCGGTGCGCTTGCTGATTGAGCAGAATGTGACAAATGCCTCTGACACAAGCCGAAATATCCCGTTACTAAAAATCGGCACCATTGAGGCAGCAGGGCAAACCACCCAGAGACAGCTTCGAGGCGAATATATATATGACACCATAAAAGAAATGATGGACTTGACAAAGATGGGATTCCGCGTCAGACGTTCCGGCAGAATCTTGTACATGGATTTATACAAAGGAAAAGCAAAAGAGGTTGTATTCAGCCGAGAATTTGACAATCTGTATCAGATGGATTATACAGCGGACAATACAGATTACAGAAATACGGTGCTGGTGGCCGGAGAAGGTGAGGGAACTGCTCAAAAAACAATGTCCATTTGCGCCGGCGCAACACTGAATCGTCGTGAAATGTACCTAGACAAAAGCTCTAGTAGTACAAACGACGGAGAGATAACGGAAGAGGCGTATCAAAAAACACTTCGAGGAGAAGGTAATACAGCACTGGCAGAAAAAAAGACGGTGGAAACGGTGACAGTTGAAATTGATCCGGATGGCATGTTTCAATATGGAACAGATTTTACTCTCGGTGATGTAGTAACAGCAATTGATACCTATGGAGACAAAGTGGAAATGAGAATTGTTCAAACGACGGAAAACAGTGACGAGAACGGCAATAATTTCGTTCTTAGCTGTGAAAAAATATAAAGGAGGAATTGAAATGGTTAAATATGGTTTTTTTAATTCAATGGAGGGCGACCGTGTATATGATGCGGACGATTTAGCGTGTATGTACGACGGTATCATATCAGACGGTGTTATACGAGGATTAGGTGCAGAGCTGGAAGTGACAGCAACCGGGAAGGACATGAAAGTACTTGTCGGAACCGGCAAGGCAATCGTAGGCAGAAAGTGGGTACGGAACACGGAGCAATGCTCTCTTACGATTCCGGCAGCGAGTGAGAGCGGTGCCAGAACAGACTTGATCGTGGCACGTGCAGATTTCGCGAACCGCAGAGTATCTTTTGAAGTGATAAAAGGAGATGCGGCAGGAAACGAGCCGAAGCCGACAGAAAACTCAACGATAAAGGAAATATCGCTGTATTCCGTGACGGTTCCGGCGGGCGCAACTGCAATCGTCACGGCAAACATACATGAACGCCGACAATTTGCAACAATAACCAACTTACAGAATTCAGTAACAGAGTATGAAAGCAAAGGGGCGGTGTTTGCGTCGCAGGAGACAGAAAGCAGTACGCCGAAATTCTACCAAAGACCGGACAGCAAGGTGACGGTTAAAGTGTTGGAATTGAATGGAAATAAACTTGTTGACGTGACGGCACAGGGGATTGATATATGGATGGAGAAAGGAAAGGCTTATGAAATCAAACCGCTAATGCCAAGCGGTGACTTGTTTAAAATCCCGACAGATGCTACCGTGGTACAAATATACGGAAACGGAGACGGACAGGTCAATTATATAGGTCCTGGAGTGGATAACTCAGATGGTAGAACGTACTTTGGACTTATCACACACGCAGATGTTGCGACAGGAAACAAAATCAGATTGTCGGCGCTTAAAATCAGTTATATGTTACTGAACAAGAAACAAAAAATGACGTACTAAAAAAAGAGGGGCTTCCCCTCTTTTTTAGTAGAATCCAAATTTGTAAATCACAAGAATTGCAATCACCGTACAAAGAACAATAGTAAATAAATCAGAACCGCGTATCTTTTTCTTGCCGGCCGTTTTCCTGACTTTCAGTGGGGCATATGACCGGTACCGATGCATTTGAATCAAAGCATATACAATCTCAAGCATCGCAATAAAAAAGAAAATGAAATGTGTTACACCAAAACGCCATGTAAACAGCGAATGAATTAAAGTCCCGAGTATAAAACCAATACCACAATAAAAATAGGAATGAAACCCAATGTATTTTTTTTGACGTTTACTATAATAACTTGCCATGTAATCGCCCCCCTCGCTTTCTTTATTGGTATTTTATGGCAAAATCTTAGCACGATTTTAGGTAAATGTAAATAAAATATTATATTTTTTTGAAAAATCCACCATAGTGGATAGGATATGTGCTAAGATGGCGAAAGAATCTCACCAAAAATGAGAATACTACTCGTGGAGGTGGCTAGGATGCGCTGCGAGAACAAAATTAAAGACAAGCGAAAAGGAAGGGGGTACACTTTGGCAAAGCTAGAAAAACTGTCCGGAGTATCGGATTCACATATTAGTCAATTGGAGCGAGGACAGGAGCAGCCATCGCTTGAAGTGGCATATCGGCTATCAAAAGCTCTTGAGTGTGAGATTTTGGAACTATTTGAATTTTACGAATAAGAAGGGAGAGAAGTTAGAACTTGAACAAACAAAGCACAAGTACAAATATAGGGTACAAGGAGAAAATTATAGAAATGGTTCAAAAAATGAATAACGAGGATTATTTATTCAAAATATACCACTACATAATTCCTAAATTCAACAAAGAAAACAAAGAAGCCGGCAATGATTAGTCCGGCTTCTTATATTTTTCTGACATCTTTGTAGCAATTTGACGTAATACTTCTTTGCTATCTTCGTCAAGCTCCATGTAAACAGTAATAAAAGACTTGATAAAATCATCGTCAGAGTCGTCCAGTTCGGAAAGTATCTCACTAAAGGACCCATCTCTTTGCTTGAACATATCACCGACACCGTTTCGGAGCCAGTCCTCGCTGACATTAAATTCCCTACAGATTGCCTTTGACATCTGCTCGGTGACTGCACGCTTGCCGTTTTCAATGTTTGAAATGGCGACTTTAGTAACACCTAACCTATCGCCGAACTTCTCAAGAGTCAAGTCAAGGGATTTTCGAAGCTGTTTAACTCGCTCGTTTTCCGTCATATGCATACCTCCTTTTGATTAAAGAATAACAATTAAAGTTAATTTTGTCAATAAAAAAAGTTAGCAAAGATAACAAAAAAGTATTGACAAAGTAATCAGTGATAATTATAATGTAATCAAAGATAACAAGAAAGGAGAAACAACATGAGTAAAAAGAAGTCAAAAAAAGACGGCAAAAAAGACGTATACATAATAGTCTTAATCACCGCCATAGTACAGTTTCTAAACTCGCTGCTAGACTTGTTAAGAAAACTGTTGGAGTAGAAGGAAGGGGCGAAAGCCCCACCTACTCCTAGAATAGGCTTTTTTGCACTCGTTGTCAATAAAGAAAGGAGCAAGAAGATGGAAAAAATCGAAATTGCATTGGATGTCATTTCAATGATGGCAAGCATCTATGCTGTGATTCTCATATTAAAAAGGAGGTGAACGCGATGAAAAGAGAAGTAATGACACCAGAGGAACGGAAAGATATCAAAGAATTTGTTTCTATCTTGCTTGTATTAAGTAAAGAAGATAGAGCGATTCTTTTATCAAACGCCGGCGCATTAAAAGCGCGGCAGGATTTAGAAAGAAAGGAGTGAGAAGATGGCTACAATAATGTTAATAGCTCTTGTATGGGTCGTGGCAATAATATGTATGTTTATAATGCACAAAATAGAATCAAAAACGACATTCAGAATATATGTCGTGTACGTGATCATGGTGTGCACTATATGCACAGCTCTTGCAATATTTTACGTATGTCAAAAGTGAGTTTTTCAAGTAATGGGCGGGCTTCTTTCCATTTATGTTCTTGCAATAAACGGTCCGCCTCAATCATTTTGGCTTGAAGATTTTTGGAAGAATGCATCAAAGCTAATAGATACGATTCTCCATAACCAGAAAATGGAGCGTCTTCTGGTAAAGTCATGACAGAACCGGCATTTTTGAGATATACCTCGTAAATGTCACGAAGATGGTAATACCGGTCTTCAATCAATTTGTGTTCATATTCCATTCTTCGAATTTTGGTGTCGTGTCGATTTGCCATGTGAGAGGTGGCAAGTGGACACACAACAGAACACAAAGTAACAATAATAGTAATAGATAAATTGAAATCCATAAATCTACCTCCGTTGGTATTTGATTATTACCACGACCAACAAATATATCATAAAGAAAGATGTGGAGAAAAGCAAGAAAGGAGTAAAGGAATGAGCGAAATTTCAGAATTAACAAAGGCATTACAAGAAACAACAAAAGAACTCAAAGCTCAGAGAGAAAGCATTGAGTCCTTGAAAAAAGTTTTTTCAGAGTTAGGTACTGGGTACTATTCAGCGGTTCCGGTAGATAGCGGACTAACAGGGAACCAAATCAGACAGTTGTACAACCTGAAAAAAATTGAGGAGAAATGGGCGGATAAAGTAATTATCAGCTCACGTCTATACAATATGCTGATACGGGCTGATTTGCACCCGGAGCGGCTTATGGATGAAGAAAACGAAAGGAGCGAGGATAAATGTTGAGTATAAATTTAGAGAAAGAGGAAAAGAAAAATATACTCATTGAAAGTATAGCGGGAGAAGACCCCAAAATGCGAACAAGAGCATTTTTATCGAGACTCTCACAAAAAGAACTGGAAATCATTGATAATATCGTTGAAAAAGCGAGAAGAAAAAAGTGCAAACGATGCAGAGAATTAAACAAGGCAATGGAAATGTATGAAGGGTTCCGGTGGCAAGGATATTCGGATTATAGCATGTATTACGACAGGGAAACAGAGGAAATCGTAATCCCGGAAGAAATGTTGATGTACTTTATAAAACTGGCAAACCCGGAGCAGCCGGAGAGAAAAATACGGCTGGTAAAATTGATTAGGGATGCGAAAAGCAAGAAAGGACCAGAAGAATGAAAAGAAACAGAGAGGTGTACATAATCGTTGATGCATTGTTGAGAAATAACGTAATACAAGAAAAAGATGCGGAAAAGGCAGGTGTGGCCGTAAAGGCTGCAATGAAAACGATTAGAAGTGAAAGGTATGCAAGAAAGGTAATAGAAAGATGAGCGAAGACAAAATGATTTTACATTTATCTCAAAACGATAAAGGTGAAAACGAAATATGGTTGGATGGAAAAAGGTTGAAGAACGTAGTCGGATACAAAATTGAAAGTACAAATCCGTTGGCTGGTGTGATGCTTTCACTTGAAATAATGGTAGAACTTCCAGAAAGAAAAGTATAAGGAAGGAGTAAGAAAATGATGGAAATTGTTTTATTTATACTTTTATTTTTAGCAACATTCAAGGCACTCTTGTACAAAATGAGTATGCTCGCAATACTTGAGTATTATGTAGAGCAAGGTGCGAGCATACCCGAAAAGGAGCAAATCCAAGAATACCAAACAAGAGTACTAAAGAAATGGCTACATATCAAAGTTTAAAATGATTTTTGATTATAAAGGAAAGGACGGAGAAAAGCAATGCACAAGAGTTGCAATACCAAAAAGCAACTGCGGAAAGTTGCACTTTTATCAATGAGGAGGTGATGAAAAGAAGTGCTTGAACGAAACACAATCAATAAGCTGCTTGGTATTACGGAAAGTTATGAAATGCCGGACAGAGTGATGGAGATTCTCATGGACGAAAAAGCACGAATGCGATGTTTTGACGAGATAACAAAAATCTCACCGGACATGAAAGAGGATTTCTTTTTAGATTATTACCAGGAAGAACATGGAGACAGAAAAGAATTAAAGCAGGACTATACACCTGACTGTGTGGCCGCATTGGCGTCGGAAATGGCAGGAACGGCCAAAACGGTAGCGGATATATGTGCCGGAACTGGCAGCTTAACGATAAAGATGTGGTTGAAAAATCCGGATGCATTTTTTCATTGCGAAGAGTTCTCGTCAAGAGCAATACCTATATTGCTATTAAATTTAATGATACGAAACATGAGTGCAGAGGTTGTGCGGTGCGATTGTCTATCGGAAAGTATTTTCGAGATATACAATTTGGAACCGGGACCGAAGTTCAGCACAATAAGCAAGGCAGAATCACCACGTAATACATATTACGACGTTGTTGTAACAAATCCACCGTATTCTCTGCGATGGGGAGAGGTGGACGACTTCCAAAACGACAAAAGGTTTCACTTTGGAATCACACCAAAACAGTACTCGGATTATGCATTTGTTATGCACGGCCTAAGCAGATTAAAAACCGGAGGCATATTGGTGGCAATCGTGCCGCATGGTGTTTTGTTTCGAGGTGGAAAAGAACAGACCATACGGAGAGGTATTATCGAAGCCGGGTACATGAATACCATTGTAGGATTGCCAAACAATCTTTTTATGAATACGGGGATACCGGTTTGCATTATGGCATTAAAGGAAGACAGCAGAGACGTCCTCTTTGTTGATGCCTCAAAGTATTTTGACAAGCATGGCAAGCAGAACGTCATGAATGAGGAACATATAAAAAAGGTGTTAGATGTTTATCTGAAAAGAAAATACGTTCAGCGATATTCTGCAGTGGCGACTATGCAGGAAGTTGAGGAAAACGACTACAACCTAAACATACCAAGATATGTAGACACATTTATCCCGGAAGCTGCACCGGACATTGTTGAGGTATTGGAAAGCCTCCACCGGATAGATAAAGAGATACATGACAGCGAAAAGAAACTGCTTGATATGCTGCTTGAAATGACCGGAACAACACAGGAAAGCGACAGAGAATTAAAAAATGCAATAGAAGAATACAAAAATTGGATGGATGACAAATACAAAAAGGAAGTTGATGATTCGTGCTAATTAATTGCAAAAAAATAGGAGAGATTGCGGAAGTATATAGAGTTGCCGACGGTCAAAAGATTCCGCCGGGAACGAGTTTGATAAGACTGTCGGCAAATGACGGAACTGTTTTATATACAGAGGTTGAAGAGACGGGAAAAACGGGATATGTAGCGTTTTCGCCGTGGAGTAATGTACTTCCGAGATATTTGTACTTTGCACTTCAAAACGCAATGCCGGAGTTTTTAGCAAAATACAAGTCAGGAATTAATTTGAAATACGAGGCGGTTAAGTTCTTAAAGATAAACGTGCCAACGATGGAACAACAGAAACAAATCATTGAGGTATTGATGACTATAGAAAAAGCAGAAAGAGCAGAACAAAAGGAGATTGAAACATTAAAAGGATTCAAAGAGGGGATGCTTGAAAAGATGTTTGTCAGCGAAGAAAGGAAGGGGTAGCGTGCCACGAAAAAGACTACCAAAACAATACGGAATAAGTGAGTTTCGATTCCGTGAGCTGTACTACTACGTGCTCCAATACCCGGAGTGGGAAAGAGAATATTTGGCCGGGAAAAAATCTCCGGAGGAACTGGAACGCCTCCGGAGAAAGATGGATGAAATCGACATCCTTTGCCTGATGGCAGAGGAGGGGCTGGCGGAGTACATCCGCGCCGGTGTCATATGGAAGGACATGACGTATACGACGCTGAGAAGTATGTTCGACATCCCGTGCGACAGGAACACATACTACAAATACCGCCGGAAGTTTTACTGGCTTCTGGACAAGGAAAGAAAATAGAGCACTGACTAAAGAGGAACGTTAGTTCAGTGGTGAGAACAGCCGCCTCATAAGCGGAAAGTCCGGGGTTCGATTCCCCGACGTTCCATTACAAAAAAAGAAAGGAGGGCGACATAGTGAAGCGGAAAAGAAAAGAGAAATTTATTCAGGCGATAACAGTGGCCGCAATGATGGCATGGATCATCACAGCGCGTGAGGTCCATAGTCTTCAGATGCAGGAGATTATCGTATTTGTAACGTCGACAATATGGCTTGCACTGTTTATTGCGGCCAACAGAAAAATATGGAGGTAAAAGACATGAAAGTGATTCTTGGAAAGATTTTTTGGAATGCGATTTGTTTAAACAGAAAGAAAAATATAACCGCGTTCGTGTGTTATCACGGTAACACAGACTGTATCTGCGTAACAGTAGAAAATAAAGGTGTACAAGTATACCAAAATAAAGTTTTTGCAAAAAATCGTAAAAAGTTGAAGGAGATGGCGGAACACTTGCGGATAATGAGGGATTTCAATGAAACAAAATGATTACTCAGACGGAACACCGATTACGTTTCCGTTCTTCATATGCACGTGCCCGAACGGGCATACATACTGGTCGGTGACACCACAAGAACGGTGTAGCCGCTGCGGCCAGAAAGTCGACTGCCGACTGGCAAACGACAAAAAGGAAACGACTGGCAAATAAGCCAGCCGTTTCCAAATGGTATACGAAAATACAACATAATCAGTATACCATACATCGCCCTTTAGTGCAAGTAAAAACGGACATTTTGAGCCGTTTTTTACACTTGCTAAAGGTATTATTTTCAGGAACAGAGGTAAATGAGTATGCCGTATATTGAAAAAACAACAGTGGCGGGGAGAACCGTGTTAATCGAGAGGTGTTATTCTTCGCATGTGCACCCGCCGGGAGCAAAAAGAGAGAAGAAAAGTAAAAAAACAAAAGAAGCACAATTGAAAGTGAATATGCGTAAGACAGCGACGCAATTAACGATTCTTATAAATGCAAATTTTCATCCGGGAGATTATCACGTGACGCTAACGTATACTCCAGATGAGAGACCGGAAGACATTGAGGGAGCAAAGAAAGACCGCAAAGAGTTCCTCCACCGTTTGCGCCGGCGCATAAAAAGAGAAGGAAAAGAATTCAAATATATCCTCGTGACGGAAATCGGGAAGAGGGGCGCATTACATCATCATATGGTGATGAATCGTGTGCCGACAGAGTGGATCCGGAAAGAGTGGCCGAAAGGCAGGATTGATATTCGCCCGCTGGACGACACGGGTCAGTATTCAAGACTAGCGGAGTATTTTACAAAGTACAAGTATCAATTCCAAAAGATGGGCGGGAAAGGCCATGCATGGACAAGGAGCACAAATCTCCACCGTCCGGAAACAAAAAAGCGGATCATAACGAATCGCGAATGTTTCCGTCAGGAGCCACGAGATAAAAAAGGTTACTGGATAGACAAAGGTACCGTGTATGCCGGAATATCCGAACTGACAGGATGGGGGTTCATGCGGTATATCCTAGTGGAGAATGACGGAAGGAGGGGAAGCCCGTGAAAGTAAATATCTACATAACAACAAAGTTTCACGGTAGAATCCCATGCGGCACCGGCATGTATGCCATATTGCTCGAAACGACAATGAATGGAAAAACGTACCGCAAGGCTCACGTGTCGGCATGGAAAGAGCTGTCCTTTCAGAAGTTGGCGGTGCGTGCACTGGTGGAAGCGGTGCATTACATGAATGAACCAAGTCAATTAGTAATCCAATGCGATTCACCCTACGCTGTCAACGCGGCGAATTCCGGAACGGCGAAAGGAAAGAAACACGAGGTGTTGTGGCGTGAGTATTTTACTATGGCGTCACGAATGGAAAAGGTAACCGTGATTTTTAACAAGGAGCATAAATACAGAAAGTACCTTTTGAGACAGATTTCAAAAGGCGGCTATCGAACAAAAACAGACAAGGAGTGATAACTATGTTTGAAAAATTTGGAGAGTTTGATTCATGCGAAGAGATTAACATGGCGGCGCAAGGTTTGTACGAAGAGGGCGATATTAAAAGCCTTCGCGCTCTCGCAAAAGAAAACGGACTGGAGGATATGCTGGAGATTTATCTCGAACAGACACCTAATGACATTACATCCGGCGAAGTATGGCTGTGTGACCCAATCTCCGCCGCCATCGGAAAGTTAAAAGTCGAGCAGAAAGAGGCATCTAACTGGAGTTTTTTAGCGGATGATGTAGTCGGCTATCTGACGGGTAATTGCGATGACGAGGTGTTCGCGAGGGCGATCAGAAAGAAAGGAAAGCGCATCGAAAAAGCGACCATGCTGGTGGCAGAGGAGTCAAAAAAACACAAAGTTATGATACCAGGAGGCGGCGGAACGTGTAACTACTGCGGACCGATGCAGGGGTATCAGATTATCAAAAAGTATTATCAGGAGGTTGATTGATTATGGGTATGAAATTAAGTGATATATTCGAACTGGAATTTGAGGAAACGTGGAACGCACGTGTGAATTATACAGTATATCAAAACAAAACTCCAATTGCGGAATATGAGAAAGAACAAGGAGACAACACCATGCTGTCTCATAAAATTGATGACTTTGCTAATGAGACAGTGAAGCACATTGTTGTAACTAGAAACGAAGTGTATCAGGTAGATATTTATTTATAATGATGGAGGTATAAAATGGCAGGAAAGAAAGATAGAATTGAGCGGATCAATAGCCAAGCCGTACCTCTCCCTGAAGCCTTTATCGACTGGATGGATAGACGGATGCCGAGGTATATCATTTACGAACCGGGAAAAACAGAAGGAAAGTGTACCGGCTGCGGAGCGGTGTCGCAGTATAAAAAACTCCGTATCAATGAGAGATACACATGCCCGGCGTGTCACAGGAAAGCGATAGCCAAAACGAAAAAGACGATAGTCAAAAGGGACTCAAGGAAGTTTATCTATGTGCAAAAGATAAATAACGGCGTGATGGTACGATTTATTGAACGAATATATCATTTTTCCGGAGAGGGAATTGCTGCGAAAGAATGCGAAGAAAATCTTCGTGGAGCAGTGGAAAAAGGAAGACGTCAATATTGGTATGAGAACGTGCCGAGATGGACACATCATGGCTATACGTACGGGTGGCAGGAGAATCCTTCCTGTTGGTCGTCAAAGAGCGCAAATAATCCGCTGTATCACTGGAAATCGAGGAAGCCTTTCTATAATGTTCCAGAAGTATATCAAAGGAACCTAAGAGGAATCATAAACGATAGCAATTTGAGATGGTTTAGTGATGAAGGAAAGGAATTGATAGGAAAGATATACGCGAGAAAATGCTACAGACTTTATGCGTCCGCCTTTATGGATGTGTATGAAGCACTGCACCGGTGGCCGTGTCTGGAAGCATTGTACAAGGTCGAGATGAAAGAATTTGTCGAAGATTACATTGCAAGGATGAGAAATTACAATATGAAGCTGAACAAGAAGGAAACAAAACCACATAAGATACTGGGTATACCAAAAGAGTTATATCGTGCTTTGCCACGAAATACCAACCAAATTTATGTCGAAAAGGCAAAAACGCTTTATGAATACACAAAAAATATAACACTGATACGCTTAGTGATTGAAAGACTGAGTGTGGAAGAGATCCGTTTGTTTTTTAAAGCGAATCACATGAAAGCAGAAAAAACACTTCGGTACATCAATAAGGTAGAAAACGTGTATATATACAGGGACTATCTACATATGGCGAGAGAATTCGGAAGTGACATGACGGACGAATTTGTGCTTTATCCGAGAGATTTGGACGCGGCACATGATGCGATGATAGAAGTAAAGGTGGAAGCAAGACGCAAAAAGGAATTAAAAGAAGCGAAAGAAAAAGATGAGGACTTAAGAAAAATATACAAAAAAATAGCAAAAAGGTTTTCTTATGAAGATGATACGTTCGTTTTGCGTCCGGCGAAAACGAAAACAGAAATAGTCAAAGAAGGACAGACGCAACACATCTGTGTGGGAACGGCAGGTTATGCGGAGAAGATGATAAGAGGCAGCAGTTACATTTTGTTTTTGCGAAAAAAGACGGAACCGAACACGCCGTTCTATACGGTAGAAATCACGCCGGAGTACGAAATTGTACAACGCCACGGTAAATATAACCAAGAAGGTGAAGAGGTAGCGGCAGTGGATAAATTTTTGCAAGCATTTAGAAGGGAGGTGGGACGCGTTGAGGTCAATCATGCAGTTGGGGCATGACTGGGATTTTTGCTACTTGTGTGGCAGAAATTACACAGCAGACCCTTGTGGACTGGAAACGCACCATGTGTTTGGCGGACCGAATCGAAAATATTCGGAACGATACGGCTTAAAGGTGAGACTGTGTGGCGAACGATGCCACCGAAACGGTGCGAACTCAGTACATAGAAACCATCAAGTGAATTTGTCTCTAAAGGCAGCAGGACAAAAAGCCTTTGAGAGTCAGCACGGCACCCACGAGGACTTTATGAGAATCTTCGGAAAAAATTATATCTAGGCACCTCTGGCTTGAATATCACGGCGAGCCATGTTAAAACCTCCCGGTTAAAAGCCGGGAGGAAATAAAGGAGAAGAAATGAAACAGGACATAAAAAGGGCAGTGATTGAACTGCTCAACGACTTAATCAAATGGATAGGAGGCAATGATGGAACAGATAACAATAGTATTAAATGACATGGAAGATGTCAAAAGGGAAATTGACAACTGCCAGCGTAAAGCGGTAAAGAGTGTTGTCGAACTTGGGTATATTTTGAGAAAAGCGGATGATGCCGAACTCTTCCGTGAAGCAGGGTATTCCAGTATATTTAAGTTTGCAGAAGCGGAATATGGTTGGAATCAGTCGCAGACCTCGCGCTTTATGGATATCAATAGAGAGTTTTCGAAGGATGGCTATTCGACTGAACTCCAGGAAAGATATACCGGCTACGGTCAGGCAAAACTTTCAGAAATGCTTACGCTTCCGGATAACATTCGAGAGGAACTTTCTCCGGAGATGAAACGAGAGGATATCAGAGAGGTAAAACGACAAACAAAACAGGCAGCAGAGCAGGAAGCAGAATCTAACTTTGCGGCCACAGTGTCGTTTGAATCGACTGACAATAATTTCCTCACAGATTCGATCAAGACCTTACTGGGACAGAAAGAATTCGTGGATAAATTTAGAAACTTATACCCGCACATTACACGAATGATGAGCACGGGAACCGTAGATACCAAAGCGGTAGCGATGGCGGTATCAGGAACCGGATTCGGATTTACAAGAGCCGGTGCGTACATGTATTTCTTTAAAGATACGGAATTGCGTATCACAAAGGGAATGCAGAAAAAAACATATTCCTATGAGGAATTTATTAAGTCAGCGGCGGCGATTAGAAATCCATCAGGATTATCCGCAGAAGAATGGTACGAGAAAGTGTTCGGCATACCTTTACCGGTAGAACAGAAGGAAGAACCACCAAAGCCGCAGAAAAAGGAACCGCCAAAACCGAAACCGAAAAAGCCAGTCGTAGAGCGAAAAAACATTGATTCGGAGCAACCGGAAGAGCCAATTGAGTGTGAAGGGCAGACAGAAATTGGTGAATTTGCGGAAAAAGAGGAAATCGGCAGCAGTAAAACAGAAGGAAACAACGAAAACTCGATATCGGACAAAGATTTTGAAGAGCCAGTTGCGCCGGCGCAAGAAAAACAACTGTGTAGCTTTTGTGAAACTGGTGGTTATATTACTTCGGATGATGGTGCAACTACACTGACCATATTAAAATTACTGGACGACAAAGGAAATGTAAAAGTAGAGATGAGGGATGTGTCGGGAAAAGTAAGATTTAATCGTTGTCCGATGTGCGGGAGGTGTTTTGAATGAAAACAAACCATAGAGAAGAACGACAGGAAAAGGTATACATCACAAAGGAACAGTTGACGCCGTCCCGACTAATGTTGGAGGTTGGGGATATGATTTGTGTTTATAAGCCAGCGTCAATTGGTGAGAGGATAAAAGGCTTTGAACGTAGGGTGCCGGCGCAAATTGTAAAGCTATACAGAAATCATGCTCTGTGTGCCGTAAACGGAAGGTTTGAGGCGTTTACATACGCGGAGATTGCACAGGCACAGTTGAGAGAAAGGAAGGGAAAGAAATGAGACTGATTGATAAAATCGAAGAAAAATATACAAGTTTGTATACAAAATTTGTGATACAAGAGGGAACAACATGCGAAAACCCGGGGGCAAAACTTCTTTTAGAAGATATGGAACACGGTGGATTCTTTAGTGCTCCGGCGAGTACAAGGTATCACGGAAGTTATGCTGGAGGACTCGCGCAGCATTCTATCAATGTATTCGAAAGAATGATGGAAAGCGAAGCACCAAGAGATTACGATGCAAGAACAATCGCCACGGTTGCTTTGTTACACGACATATGCAAAATAGACGCCTATCACAAAGAAAAAACAGAGGACGGGAAAGAAATTTACGTATATAACAAAGACGCTTTTCCGGCAGGACACGGTGAAAAGTCTGTATTTATTATCCAGAAGTATATGAGACTAACCGATAAAGAGATACTCGCTATCCGATGGCACATGGGAGCGTTTGACGATGCGGTTAGAGGTGGAAGTCGGGATATAAACGCAGCATACAGAGCGTCGAAATTGGCGGTATGGTTACATTTAGCGGACATGGAAGCAACATACATTGACGAAAGGGAGGAATGATATATGTTTATTAAAACAACCGTATTCAAGCGCTTACTGAAACAGGCATACAAAAGAGATTTATTACAAGTCGGACATGAGGACAACACAAACATATATTACATAATCGGCGGTTACTGGGCCATTATGGTCGAGAAAAGATTTTTTACAAATGCGGCCAAGGCTGCACTGGTTGAGTTAATCGGAGACCTGCCAAAAAACGAGAGCATCAAGATATATAGTGATGGAACAAGGCAGCAGTTGATAGACGATTCAACATGGTTCACACTTGCACTTAGAGAGCCAGAGGAATATTTGGAAAAAACGAATCTTTTGGTAGAAGAGGAAAAGTTTGGCGTTTTAAGCAGACTGTTTTCGGCGGGCGAGAAACTTATCCCAGTAAATGAAGGCCTGTACTCCCTAATTGATGAAGAGGCAAAAACATCAGATGACCTTGATATTATTGGACCATACAAGACGACTTTATCCGGACATATGCTGATGTGGAAGAATAACACGTCAACGGTTGGACTTTTGCCACGGGTATGGAATGATGATGAAGAGCTGATGGAACAGTTAAAAGAATTGGAGCAGTTGAATAATTTTGGAGGGGAACGATATGAGTAGCATGAGAGAAAAAATACCGGTATGGAAGAAAGTCAATCTATCAATCGAAGAGGCAGCAGCCTATAGCAACATAGGAGAGGCAAAGATTAGAGAGCTGGCAAAACTCCCGGATTGTAACTTTGTTCTGATGAAGGGAACAGTAACGCTGATCAAAAGAAAGAAATTTGAAGAATATCTGGCGGAGTTAGAAGTTTTGTAATATGCTATAAGTTCTCAAAATCTTTCAAAAAGCATTGAAAGAGCATTGTATTTGTGAGATTATAAAGATGCAATGCTCTTTTCTTTTACCGGAAAGGAGAGAAAAAGGAAATGGTAAGACGAAAAGACAACAAAGGAAGGGTACTCCAAAAAGGAGAAAGCCAAAGGAAAGACGGCAGATATGTATACCAGTACACAGATTTGCAGGGGACAAGAAAATCCATATATGCAAAGGATCTGTCTGAATTACGCAAGAAAAAGCGAGAAGTTATAAGAGATTTAGAAGACCGCATTGACACCTATGGAGCAACGATAACATTAAATCAGTTATTTGACAGGTATTTATCCCTTAAAACTAATATAAGAAACTCAACTCGTCAAAATTACATTGATTTGTGGAACAATAATATCCGGCATACGCCTCTGGGAAACAAACAGATAGGAAAGATTGTCAAAAGCGATATCTTAAAGTTATACAAGAGTTTTTCAGACCGTGGGTTAAAATATTCGACGCTCCGCACATTTGACGGAATGTTGATACCTAGCTTTGACCTAGCGGTGGCGGATGATTTAATCAGAAAAAATCCATGCATAGGATGCGCAAGGGAATACAAAAAAAGTGATGCACGAGAGCGTGTGGCGTTATCGAGAACGCAGGAACGGCAATTTGTTAATTATATCAGCAGTAATCAAATTTATGCCAAACATTTACCAATGATAAAGGTTGCACTGAAAACCGGTTTGCGATGTGGTGAACTGATAGGTCTTACCTGGTCGGATGTAGATTTTGACAAGGAAGAGATAAGTGTGAATCATCAGCTCGTATATAGAAAGGTTGATGGAAAGTATAAAATGTATGCAGAGGCACCGAAAACAAAGTCAGGCACGAGAATTATACCGATGACAAAAGAAGTGCGACGAGAATTGCTAATACAAAAACAACGTCAGATTATGCACGGCACAACGAGCAAAGAAAGCATTGACGGATATCGTGGCTTTTGCTTTACTACAAAAAGACGTGCACCTATCATGCCCTCCGCAGTCAATAGCGTACTGTATAATGCTGTAAATAGTTACAACAAAACAGTAAAATGTGCAGGAGAGGAAAAACTCCCTAAAATATCCGCTCACATTCTGAGACACACAGCGTGTACGCGCATGGCAGAAAATGGTATGGATGTGAAAGTATTACAATATATCATGGGTCATAACAGCATCAATGTGACAATGGAAGTGTATAACCATGTATCGGTAGAACGAAGCAGGGAAGAAATGAAAAAAACAGAAAGTATTCGCCTGATTGTTTGATAGTTTACTTCATTTTTTACTTCAAAATATAGAAAATTATGAGGTAAAATGAGAAATTATAAGAAATCAGACAAAAAAATAGAAGTGAAGAAATGGCGTAAAATAGTAGGTTTGAGACGGTTTAAGAAAAAAATATAATTTTTCTAGCACTCACCTCTTGACAGTGCTAACAATTAGCGGTATAACATAGTTAACGATAAGGAAAGGGGTTACGAAAAGGAACCCGGATCCGAATCGAAATTTAACAATCGACACTTCAGATTTCTCTGATGGTGCTAATAATACAAAAGTCTAAGTGCCTATGGTGTTTTGCAGGAACCCATATTTCCGACACTTGTTACAAGAAGGAAAGGAGAAATGACTTATGTTAAGACCTAGTATTTTTGGAGAGAGTTTGTTTGATGATTGGATGGATGATTTTCCATTTGGTAAGGAATTTGAGAAGGCTATGTTTCCGGCGAAAGATCCTCTTTATGGAAAACATGCAAAGAACATGATGAAGACAGATGTCCGCGAGACAGATGATGCGTATGAGGTTGACATTGATCTGCCTGGCTTCAAGAAAGATGAAATAACCGCTGAACTGAATGATGGTTATATTACCATTTCGGCAGCAAAAGGTTTGGACAAAGATGAAAAAGATAAAAAGACCGGTAAGTACATTCGTAAAGAACGTTATGCCGGCAGCATGAGCCGAAGTTTTTACATCGGTGGGGGAATTACCCAGGATGAGATTTCGGCGAAGTATGAAAATGGTATCTTGCAACTGAAGATTCCGAAAAAGACAGACAAAGCAGTTGCCGGTAAAAATTATATCGCAATTGAAGGATAATCATTCAACAAGTCCCCTTCAGAGATCGAGCCATCTGAAGGGGACTTGTTTTTTAGCAAAAACCATTGTAAGATTTGAAACGTACTTTATATTCTTTCATTTGCTGCCCTTCACGGCTTTCTATTTTCGTTGAATTTCCCGTAGGAATCTCATAGTATACTTAAATAAAAATTACAATAATTTACTGGAAATAAATAGATGCCGCAGTGAGAAAAAACTGGCTTGAAAGGATATCCTATGTTACAATGTGGATATAAAAAATGGAGGCAAAGCGCCTTGGCTGTTATGAGGTAACGCTCAATGTGTGGGCCGGAAATACATCGGCAGAAAAATTTTATGAGAAAATGGGATTGAAAACAAAAGAGAGACAGATGGAATATATCTTGTAAGAAGATGGGAGCGGCTGTAGGAGTATGTAGCACAAATTCAGAAGAATAATTATAGTAGGACCTCTATAATGGATTTCGATAACAGAAATCAGTAAAGGAGATACTACTATGGATGTAAAACAAATGAAACAAAATAAGCTGAAAAGGATTCTTCAGTTTTCAATTCCGAGTATCATAGCAATGTTATTGCAGACGATCATCACGATTACGGATGGTTTTTATACCGGAAATTATGTAGGGGAGCAGGCTTTGGCAGCGGTAAATCTTGGACTGCCAATCTTGTATTTTTATTTGGGGGTAGGGCTTTGTATAGGAGTTGGCGGCTCTGTAATCAGTGGCAGAATGATTGGTGCAAAGCAGAAGGAAAAATCAGATAAAGTATTTTCACAGACGATTGTGACAGCAGCAATTGTGTGTGTTCTCATCTCATTTTTAGTATTTGCACTTTTTCAACCAATCCTTGGCGTATTACATGCAGATGGCAGTTTGTCAGAATATTTTACGCAGTACTATAAAATCATGTTGTTTGTGTATCCACTTATGGTAATTGGAACAATTTTGGGAATGTTTATCCGCGTTGATGGCAAGCCGCAGGTATGCATGTTTATAAGCATTGCCGGCTGTATTCTGAATGTCATTTTAGATTATGTATTTGTGGCGGTCATGGGGCTTGGTGTGCAGGGAAGCGCAATCGGTACTTTGATTGTTCAGATTGTTTCGGTACTGATTCAGTTTGGATATTTTATGAGGAAGAGTGCTCAAATCAAATTTCACAGTTTTGCATTTGACTGGAAAATAAATCGAGAGATTTTGCTAAACGGCTCATCTGAATTTATTGGAGAAATGTCGAGTGCCATATCAATGTTTGCTTTTAACTATGTATTAATGAAGTACGTGGGAGCCGAGGGGGTAGCAGCATTTACCATTCTTGGATTTGTGGTGTATGGTTACAGTATGATTTGTATTGGATTTGGACAAGGGATTAGTCCACTGGTAAGCATATGCCGTGGCGCACATGAAATGGAGGTGGCGGTTGATATCAGAAAGATTACAAACTGGATTCTTCTTGTGGCGGGGGCTTTGGTTGCCGGTATTTTCGCTTTGACAGGAAAAAGTTATGCCGGAATGTTTGGATGCAGTAATGATGTGGCGGATATGGTTTCAACCGGATTTACGCTGTATACAGTTACATTTCTTGTCATGGGATATGATGTGATTAATTCTATGTATTTTACGAGTTGTGGAGATGCGAAATCATCGGCGTTAATCTCAGGACTTCGTGGAATCGTATTGTTGTTGGCTTTTATTTTTATTCTTCCGGCAATACTTGGAATGAATGGTGTGTGGCTTGCAGCACCATGTACGGAAGGATTGACGGCAATTGTTTCGTTGTGCCTGATTCGGGCACAGCAAAAGACTATAAAGAGGGGCAATGAGAATGGAAAACAAGGACAATATACAGACCGGCACAACAATACGGCGTGCGGTTATTAATCAGGCAATCAGTTATATCTTTGATCATATTGATGAGGATATTACAGTGGATGATGTGGCACGGCACTGTTCTTATTCCAAATATCATCTGACACGGATGTTCAAAGAAGATACGGATGAGGCATTGTATCAGTTTATTAAGCGCGTGCGCCTAGAGCGCAGCGCATGGCGTCTGAAAGTAGAAAAAGAAAAGAGTATTACAGAGATAGGCGGAGAATATGGTTATTCTTCGTCTAATTTTGCTACGGCTTTTAAAAAACATCTGGCACTCTCTCCGGCTGCTTTTCGAAAGGCAAGCGAGCAACTGGTAGAGGAAAGCTCATTTTCTCACGGAATCACATTGGATGAATTAGACAAGGCTGAAAAATTAATTACGATTGAAAATTTGCAGAGATTTACGGTTGTGTATGAACGAAAAAGAGGGAATTATCATAATCTTCCACAAGAGTGGTGCCTATTTGTTGGTAAGTACGAGTATCTTGCAGCCCCGGATACACTTTATATTGAGTGCACAATTGATGACCCATCAATCACGGATGAAAATAACTGTATGTATGAACTATGCCAGACAATATCACCTTCTCATCCGGCGTTGAAGGAAAACACAGATATTTTGACACATGATTTTGAGGGTGGTAAATATGCAATTTATCATTTTAAGGGATTTCCTCAATTTTTATTTATGGTGTATCAGGAGATATTCTGCAGGTGGCTGTCGAGGACCGGCAATCAAATGGACGAGCGGCCAGTGCTTGACATATACCGTGAAGTGAGAGAAGATGGATACATGGAAATTGATCTTTGTTTTCCGTTGAAGTGACGAAGAACACCATTTTAAGAGAGAGGAGACATCATGGCATTAGAGGAGACGGTTTTGGATGGGGAAGAATGTGACTGGTGTAATTTGACAGAAAAGAAAAAGGAGTATTTACTGTTTACCACTGATTTTTGGTCTGCTTATTTAGCAGATGAACAAGATTATGTTGGGCGATGCGTTTTGGTTTTAAAAAGACATTGTGGTTCTCTATCAGAGCTTACGGATAAGGAATGGCTTGATTTGAGATATGTTGTAAAGTGCATGGAAAGTTGTTTTAAATCAGTCCTTGGCGCAACGATGTGCAATTGGAGTTGTTTGATGAACAGTTTTTACAAAGAATCTCCAGCAAACCCTCATTTGCATTTACATGTCAGACCAAGATTTAAAAATCCAATTGTAATTAATGGTAATCAATATATGGATGAGGAATTTGGACATCATTATGACAGAAACAAAAACTCAAAAATAACACTTAAAGACAGGCAGACAATATATGAGTGGATGAAAAATAATTTGAAGGGATACGGCTGAGTATTTATTGGAGGATGGAGTTATATGGAAGAAAAATATTTTAATCGCTATCGTTCATTTTGCAGAAGTCTAAGAAATTTAGAGAAGAGTAAGTTTGCAGACCCGACAGCGAAGTTTGTTTTAGAGGGGACTATTCGGAATTATATACTGACATTTGACTTGGCTTGGAAAGTTATGAAGGATATTTTGGTTAAACAGTTGGGAATAACAGATTTTGCTATTGGTTCTCCAAGAGAAGTTTTACAATCAGCATTTACAAACGGATTAATTAGTGATGATATATGGTTAAAAATGCTAAAAACAAGAAATTTATTAGCACATGATTATGATGGCAAGATAGCAGAGAAAAACTTTCAGGAAATTATTTCAAATTATTATGATGCTTTTGATGGACTTAAGGATGTAATTACCAAGTTTTATGATGGTAGTTTGCCATCAATTGATAGTCTTGACTAGTGATTAGATATAAATAATATTTTGAGTGTGACATATTGGAAACATAAAAATAATACAAATATTATTGTATAATCAGTGATTTGGATGTCAGTAAAAATGTGGACTTGAGATTATTGGCATTTCCATCAAATGATATGAACACTTTAGTTATGGGATTAAATCTTAAATTGACAATTTTGCAAGGTAATACAAACAATTAAAAAAATTACCAAGTTTGCATTTAAGTAACAATACACTGCTAGAATATATGCATCTGCATTGTAGAGTGAAGAAGAAAGTAGAAAACAAAATGGTAAAGAGAATATTGATTTTTTATAAAAATATGATACACTATAGTTATAGATTAATATGACGGATAATTAGGAGTTATCGGTTGGTTTGCAATACCACTATAGAAGAAATTTTTGATGAATTTGGAGGTACATATGAAACACATATATTGGGTAGGTATAAAAGAATCAGAAATCAACGCATGTCGACATTTATTTCAGGGAAGTATTACTTTTATTGGTTCAGGGAAAGATGGCAATATTTCATATTCCGCAAACACTGATTATATTATAAATTATAATGAGGATTCTGACGAATTAGATAATTTTATGAAAAAAAGTTTGTTATCTATCATTAATAAAGTGCCGGATGTTTCTTTCCTTTGTTATACAACATCTTATATTTATTCCCTAGAAGAACCAGAAATTAATAAACACATCATTTGTGGAAACAATCGAGATACACTACAGGTTTTACGCAATAAAATGAGTAGTCGATTATGGTTAAACAAATTTGTTCCTGTTCTACCTACAATAATTTTATCTGGCAGCGAATGTGTGTATACCAATTTATGTAATCACTTTCCAGAAGAATCATCTTTTACGATCCAAGGTTGTACAGGTGCTGGTGGAATTGATACATACATAATGACTTGCAAAAATCATAGAAATATTCAAGATAGATTATACAAGAATCATATCTATCTTATTTCACCATACAAATCAAAATCATATTCTACTAATATTCATATATTTTTTTACGATAACACATATTATTTGACACCCGGTTCAATTCAAATTGTAGAAAAACACAATGGACGAATGATATATAAAGGTTCAGACTTTATAGAATATCAAAATATTCCTTTGAAAATATTAAAGAAAATACAAGAACTCACCCATAAAATTGCTCAAAAAATACAATTACTTTCATATAAAGGAATTTTAGGAGTTGATTTTTTAATTGCGAATTCTGAGGTTTATTTTTTGGAAATTAATCCCCGTTTTCAATCCTCTACACCACTAATAAATTTTGCATTAAAAGAAAAAGGCTTACCGACTATACAGGAATTGTTGTTAAAATCTTTTTATGAAAATGAACAAATCTCAAAAGATATATTTTGTGATTTGAAGGTTAAACATAGTAGTTATATTATTGATTACGAGGATAACCAATATGATTATAAATCATATTTGGACAATATCAAGAATTCAAATGAAATTGAAGATGTTGTTCTAGATGGGTACTACCCTAATATGAGATGTGAGCCTGGAGCCAGTATTTTTAGCGTCACCTTTGACAAAAACATTATATCCTTAAATCCAGATGGAAATTATAATTTATATGATAATATAAAAGTATTTCGTAGAAAAAAAGTAGATTTGAACTCTAGGGATGATTCTATGTGGTTAAAAACATCTATGATGAATCAAGGAGTTCATTTCTCGAAAAATGCATATACAGTTTTATGCTCTTTTCAGAAAGGGGTATACAGTTCTTTGGATATATATATAACAAATGATTTTATAATAAATACACCAATAGGATTATGTTTTCATAGCTTGTCACCATTTAAAATTGAATGCCTACAAAACAACAACTTAGCTTTATATTATGGTCAAGAATTTATTACATATGTTAATATTCAAAAGAAAAATAATTATTGCGACCAGTACACTAAAAGTGGAGTTAATTTTCAGCATATATCCTTTATTGCTACAGACCGTTTAAGAATTCATCATTCACCAAACTGTATCTTTCAAACAAGAAAACAAGGATGTAGGTTTTGTGATGTATCTGGGGATAGCTTTGTATATGACGAAAATGATATTAGGGAGGTTATTGATTGGCATGTTAAACATTCAAAATTTCGTCATATATTAATAGGGGGAGCTTCAGGCGATTATCCTCAAGAACATTTTCGTATTTTAAAGATAATTAAGTACATTAAAAGTAAAACAAGTAAACCTATTTACCTTATGACACTACCGCCTAAAGATAATTCAGTATTAGAACAGTATTATTCTGCAGGGGTAGATGAAGTAGCATTTAATATTGAAATTTTTGACCGAAGTATTGCTGCAAAAATCATGCCGGGAAAAGGGGCAATTGCATTAGAAACATATAAAAACGCATTGTTATATAGCGTCAAATTATGGGGTAAAACGGGCAATGTAAGAAGTTTGCTTGTGTACGGACTTGAGAAGGATGCAACATTTTTTGCTGGAATTGAATGGCTAGCCTCAAATGGCGTACAACCCATCATTTCACCATTTCGCCCATTAAGAGGAACTATGCTCTCTAATATAGTCCCTCCATCTACTGAAAACCTTATAAAAACATATCATAAGGCGTCTAGTATATGTAATAAATACGATTTAAATTTAGGTCCAGATTGTGTTTACTGCCAAAATAACACTCTTAGCTTTTCTGCTCATTTAATTTTTTCTTAGTAGCATAAGAGAAATTAAAAAAAGGAAGCGTTATATTAATGAAAATCTGTTTTTCTTTCAACAATGTACTTTTTTGTTTAATATATTGAATTTTTGAAGCTGCAACATGTGAAGATATAGATGTTGTAGCCTTTTTCTTTTCCTTAAATGCTTGGGCGATTTGCATTACAAAAGATCCAATTGTACTAACACCGACAGCAATATTAAATGCTTCTTGCAGAAAAGAAGGGTTTTCAGTAATAACGGACATAAGGACACTTATTGCGTCAATCATCACTTGAGGATTCTGTTGGGAAATAGTTATCCAAAATGAAAGTGGTGATGAATTATGTCTAACCTCAACAGAATAATATTCATTTGGTATGTTTTGATCAACCAAACATTGTTCAATAACTTTTAAGAAAAATCCTAATTTTTCAGTATCATTAGATGTAATGTTTGTTTTTAAATACAGTTGAGCTTTAGGCATTACATCACTAAAATCAGTTAAAATCTTTTTTATTTCGTTAATATGTATGGCATATTGGTATCGTTCATAGTCAGAAACACTTATTTGATTATAATATTTAATAATCCTAAAATAAAGTTGTGTCATGAAATGCGTATCATATTCTGAATAGTTCGCAATCAATTTACAAACTCCTTTCAGATTACGAAAATCATTTGATTCAATATAATAACATAATGCCGTTTCTATCAATTCATTAACTCGTTCGGTGTCTTCATTAAAAAGTGCAATATTAATTGCAGGAAAATATTCATTCATATTTAAATAATACGTAAATAAGTCTGGAAGTAATCCAATATAATCCGCTGGTTTTATTGGCTCATAATCAGAAGAAACTGATCCTATTAAAATATCATCTGGAAAATTCTTCAAACAGTTTAATAAGCCAAACGCATATGGTATTTGATGAAAAGGCAGTTTGGTATTTGTAAAGGTAACATTTCTAAAATCAGAATATTCTAAGTTGCATCCAATTAATGATATATCTTCCATTATTACATTATCAAATATGTTATCTTGTAAAGTGCACGACTCCCAAATCACATTTTCAAAGGAGGTATTGATAAACCGCGCCTGAGAAATAGTAGTGCTTTTAAAATTGACATTCCTTATTATTAAATTCTGAAACATACTTTGGCTCATATTGCTACTTCGTATCAATGAACTTTCACTAATCCCCTCCAGAATACTATTTTGAGAAAAATCACAAAACTGCATATTACAATCAATAATTTCAAAGTTAAACAATTGACATGACAGAAAATGAGTACCAGCTAAACCAGCTGAACGAAAAATACAATTATTAAAATAACATTGATTATATTTTCCGTTTTTAAATCTCATATTTTTAAAAATTTTTTCGTTAAATTGAGCACCTACAGCTTGATATTTTCTTCCATTAAATTCATGAAAATCATATGTTTGTAATTTCGAATATGTATCTAATGTAGTGGAAGTAGAGTAGGGTTTAATTTTATTATTCATTTATAGCCCTCCATTCGTTAAGTATACAATCATAAAACTTATTATCCTAATAGATAACTCCTAATTATCCGTCACCTACAATTTAAATCCATGCCTAGGGTGTTTGCTTTGCAAAATATCTTTTTGCTTTGAAAGGGCTACATGTGTATAGATTTCAGTTACATTAATTGAACTATGCCCAAGCATTTCCTGTATATAGCGGATATCTACATCGGCTTCCAACAGGCTGGTTGCAAAAGTGTGGCGGAACATATGAGGGGTGATGTGTAGAGTGATTCCGCACAGTGCAGAATATTTTTTTAACATTCTTCGAACTGCTTGGTCGGAAAGAGGAGTGGCGTTTGGATTGACAAAAAAACGGTTTGCTTTTTCGATTTCTTGTGAAAAAACACCTTTGTATGTAACTAACAGTTGAAGGACATCCGTGCTTCCTATTTGAATTATTCTTTCCTTGGAACCTTTTCCAAATATAAGAATTGAACCATCGTATAAATTTACATCCGACTTTTTTAGGTTGCAAAGTTCTGAAATTCGAATACCGGTGGAAAATAATATTTCAATAATGGCAATATCTCGCAGAGATTTTCTTTTTTTGTAAGGGGTTTTTGCCAAATGATGTTCCTGATACATGGTTGAAAGTAATGTTTCTATTGTGCAAAGAGGAATTGTTTTTGGCAAAGTCTGAGGAATTTTAAAGTTTATGCGTATTTTGTTAAAAGGATTTTCGGTAATGAAATCCTGATATTCGAGATAATGATATAGAGCTTTAATTGATGCAACTTTTCGCTTTACGGTTTTTGGTTTGTATTTTTTGTGAAGATGAGCTAGATATATTTCGATATCATTAATTGAAATATCTGAAATACTACTTGTGCAAAAATATGTACAAAATTGATTTAAATCAATTTCATATGCTTTTATTGTTTTGTTATCCAGTATTCTTTGTTCCTTACAATATTTTAAATATTTTTCTGTTAATTCTGTTAAATTTGTCATTATTTTGTCTCCTTTTTGGTATTATTTTTGCAATTATTGTTCCTTTAACTCTTGGTAGAACTCATTTTAAAGGTATGTTTATTGCGTTTCATATTTTATCTTGATATGATGAATGTAACAATATATTCTTGGTGCAATTTTCTGTTGTCAAAATATAGAGGTTATGGAAGCATGAATATCAATCAAGAAAAAATAGGAAAGCAAGAAAAGTCATTGACATATATATTTGCACTCAATAAAATATAAACAAATAATACCAGATAAGAGAGGACAAAAAGGTGCAGGAAACCAGATATAAAATCATTCGTATTGACGAAGAAGATTATGGATGTGAGGAACGACCGGATGACTATGTTCCTATGGTAAGTGTTTTGGTAAAAGCAATCGAGCCGGATGACTTTGGCGATTTTCCGGAAAGAATTATAATGATGGAAGATGAAATTATGTATCGCAGAAACCTTGATGAGGGGGACGAAGCGGTAATTGGGCTCGATGGAGGATTGTTTCCGCCGGGGATGTTTTGCAATGAAGTCGATGACGGTGAAAACAATACCAAGGCCGATTTGCAGGGAGAATGGTTAGAAGATTATTTAGATGCTTTGGAGGAAATGGAAGAGTAAGATGAAAATATATCAGCCGGATTATTATGACAAATTTCAGTGTACGGCATCCAAATGTCCAATGACGTGCTGCATGCAGTGGCGTATTGCGGTGGATGACGAAACATTCCATAAGTGGGATGACGAATGGAAAGAGAAAGTAAAGGAAGTTGAAGAAGGGCGCATAATCGAATTGAAAAATGATGGTATGTGTCCATTTCTGAATGAGAAGAAATTGTGCAAAATTGTATTGCGGGATGGTGAGGGGGCAATTTCTGAAACATGCCATACTTTTCCGCGGGAAGAACATGAGTATATTGGGAGAGTTGAGCGTGCATTGACGCCCGGATGCCCGGCTGTGCTGGATTTGTTATGGAAGCAGGAGTGTTTTCAGATTCAGAAAAAAGAGGAACAAATGGAAGGAATAGCAGAAGAAATTTATGAGGTAAATCCGGTGTTGTTTGAAATCCGGGATTGGTTTCTGGGTATTGTAAATACGCGGGAAATTAAATTAAATACCACGCTGGAAATCTGTTTTTTAATTGCGCTGGATTTATACGAATTGGAACAAAAGGGCGTTCTTGAAGATGAATTCCAAAGTTACAAAAACACCACAGATATTTGGAAAATTCAAAAAGCAATTGGAGAAAATTACACAATAACAGAAGAACGTCTGGAAGAATATAATTTGCTGTTTTTGGATGTTTCACAGATTTATCGGGAACAAAATATTTATGGAGATTTTCTGGTGCCGCTGGCAGAGGAGGCAGAGAAGATTAACGGTAAAGAAACCGAGTGTTTTAAGACGTATCAGCACAAGATAAATAAATGGGCAAAAGAGCTTCGGAATCTTTTTGCGGAAGAAATCTCATCAGCTATTATTACGCCGGGAACCGGTCAGGTTTTGGATATTCTTGTGAAATTGGAATGGATGGCAATGGAATATGCTGTGTTGTCACAGGCATTATTTTTGCAGCAGCGAAAAGGAGAATTAACGGATAAAAAAATACAGAAAAGCGTATGTGTTGTATTTCGTATGATGGGTTATGCAGATGACGATATTTGGGAATACATGGAGAATTGTTTTGACAGTGTGATCTGGCCATGGGAGTATTATTCTTTGTTGGTATGATGTTTGCCGTACCATTGAGAAATATACAGATGGATTAATTTTTAATGCACGCATGAATGAAATTATGGAAACATTAAGTGCCGCAAAAACATCGAAAAAAGATGGGAAAGGAAATCGATATGTAGAATTAATGAGAGGTCATGTACCGTTAATAGATGTAGCAGCAACCGCATCTAGAAAGGCATTTCGGAATGCGTTTATAAGATAAAGAAAAACTGAGTTTGGAAGGATTGGTTTGTGACAAATGTTTGCTGCCGGTTCCTTTGTATTCCAGTAATTCCGTAGAAAAACTTTGTGACGAGTGGGTTTTGAGTACGTCGGTATGAGTTGCAAGAAGTCCGGTGGACTTCTGTTATGCAACGACCGAAGCGGAGCGGAGACCACTGGTGGTTTCAGTGCCCATACCGCTACGCACTCAACAAACGGGAGTGCCCACGAGACGCAAAGCTTTTCTACGGAATTACGGAAAACAAAAAAGTGCCAACGAACACTTGACACAAACGATTCACGATTTTGAATTGCATTTATTTTTTATCGTGGTAAAATAGAAACAGGTTTCTTGAACAAGGGAGCCTAATATTATATAGATTGGAGAAAATATGAAAAGATTATTATTTGTGTTAATTATATTAGTTGCATTTTTCTGCCTGCCGGTGAAAGCAGAAGCTGCTGGGAAAACGCTCCGCATTCCGGGACCAGCTTGCCAAAAAGGAAATGATATTTATTATTGTTATACCATGGGCGGTCTGCGCATGAATTTGATGAAGATAAATAAGAAAACAAATAAGGTTACAAAAATTGTTTCCTACAAAAACAAAGGGAAAGATACGAATGCTTTTGAAAATTTGAATGTGAAGGGCAATGCCATTTATGCAGCATATGATTTAGTATGTGGAACAGGAGCATCCGATAGTTATATATGCCGGATTGACAGCAAGAAAAAAACGAAAAAATTACTTACCAAGGGAAGAAATCCGGTTGTGATTGGTAAAAAAATATATTTTATCAAGACTGCTTATAATAAAGAATATGACAGCGATAAAGATATGGGTATTTATGTTATGAACCTTTCCGGTAAAAAAATAAAGAAGGTCTGTAAAATGCCGGTTTCCGGGCTTTATGAGCTGGGAACCGATGGCAAAAATTTTGTCTATAGTTATTATAACAAAAAAGGGAAATTATCGCTTCGCTATATGACTAAAAAGGGCAAAAAACTGGGTGTTTATAAAAAAACGGAGTCATCTTTTTGCAGTCCGTCTTACAACTTAAGAAGTACCGTAGGAAACAAGCAATATTATATTGCAGGAAATCGTGTAATGCGTGAGGATAAAACGACACATGAGACAACGGTTTTGGCCGATTTTGGAGCGGGCATTAGTTCCTATGTAGACAATTTTCAGGTGTTTTATGATGTGATTTTGGTTCGCGGAGTTAAGGAAGAATATATTCCTGCGTACAAAGAAATGGCAGGAAAAGGATATATCTATATGATTCATTTAAATGATTTGTCCAAGGTCTTGCTGAAAAAATACAATAGTGGCGAATAAAGGAAAAATAATATGATTTTTCGAAGTCGCTCATTTAAGGAGGCAAAGTCATTTTATGTATTATAATGATGTACTTGATTTAATTGGAAATACACCACTTATGTGCTTACAGGAGAGCACAGGTTACAATATATTTGCAAAGGCAGAGTTTTTGAATCCCGGCGGAAGTATTAAAGACCGCATCGCAAAAAATATGATTGAGACGGCAGAGGCGGAAGGAAAATTAAAACCGGGGATGACAATTATTGAACCTACGAGTGGAAACACAGGAATTGGTCTGGCTCTTGTTGGAGTGAGAAAAGGGTACGAGGTTATTATTGTGATGCCGGAAAACATGAGTGAGGAGCGAAAAAAGGTAATTCAGGCATTTGGTGCCAAACTTGTCCTCACAGAGCCGAAACTTAGTATTGGCGGTGCAGTGGATAAGGCAAATGAGATAGCAAGTGCAAATCCTGAGAAATATTATATGCCACAGCAGTTTGTGAATCCGGCAAATCCGGAAGCACATTATCGGAAAACGGCAGTCGAACTTAGTGAGCAGCTGGGAAAGAAAATTGATATTTATGTTTCCGGTGTGGGAAGCGGAGGTACTTTGCAGGGGATTGCCAAGTATTTGCTTGAGCAAAATCCAGATACGAAAATTGTGGCGGTAGAGCCAAAAGGAGTTTCGGCACTTCACGGAGATGGACCGGGAATCCACCAGATACAAGGAATTGGAGATGGATTTATTCCGGATGTATTAGACACCGGTTTGATTACCGATGTTGTTGAGGTATCGGACGAGGATGCGATAAATACAGCGAGAAAACTTGCAAAAGAGCAGGGGCTTTTGGTAGGAACTTCGTCTGGGGCAAATGTGTTTGCGGCAATGCAGATCGCAGAAAAATACGGAAAAGATAAAGTGATTGCAACGGTTCTTGCAGACCGTGCGGAGAGATATTTTAGCACGGGTTTGATTTAACGTGTCAAGATGAGCAAGTAAAAAACTGAGGATTTTTATAGGATGAAAGTACAGGTGATTCGTTCCAATCGAAAAACAATCGGACTTGAGGTGCGCGCGGATGAAAGTGTGATTCTGCGGGCGCCTCAGTGGCTTTCCGAAAAAGAATTGGATGAATGGATTGGGGAGCATGCCTATTGGATTGAAGAAAAAGTAAAACAGATGCGGCAGAGAAATTTGAACAAGAAACTGACTGGGGCACCTGCCGTTGATGAAATTTCGGATGAAGAGTGGAAAAGTATCTTGGGAGAATTTACAGAGAGAGTAAACCATTTTTGCAAAATTATGGAGGTCACCGTTGGCAGAATCACTATCCGCAATCAGAAGACAAGGTGGGGGAGCTGCAGCTCAAAAGGCAATGTGAATTTTAATTATCAGTTGTATTATATGCCACGAGAACTTATGGATTATGTAATTATTCATGAACTTTCGCACAGACGTCATATGAACCATTCGGCAGAATTTTGGCAGGAAGTAGAGAAATATTGCAAGACATATCGGGAATGCAGAAAAAAATTGAGGGATTATGAAATCTAAAGTGTTTTGGACCCTTTTAATCTGACTTTAAATAAATTCAAGGATGCATTGATTGTTTTCTTCTTTTCGTAATGATATAGTGAAATCACGGTACCGAATAATGAAAAATTAGGAGGAATTGAATATGATGTTGGGAAACAATATTCGAATTGCTAGAAAACGAATGGGATTGACACAGGAGGAACTGGCAATGCAGATTGGAGTGACTGCCCAGGCGGTAAGTCGATGGGAATCAGAGGCAGGGCTGCCGGATACATCGCTTATTGTGCCGTTAGTACAGGCGCTGCAGATTTCTACGGATACTTTATTTGGAATGGACCAAATGAAGCAGGAAGATGCCATGTATATGGAGATTAAACGCGAGTATGAGAAGATTGAAAGCAATGAAAAAACACCTGCGGATGCGGCGAAAAAAGAATGTGAATACATCGCTGGACGTCTTGAGGTAAATCCCTCGGATTTTGTTCTGGCAACCTGCATGGTTGAGCGCGTGGCTAATTTAAGCCGTTATGCAGATGAAAAAGGATTTTTTAAGGGGCAGGAATTAATTTGGGACAAATACCGCAAGAAGGCGATTCAGTGTGCCACTCAGGTGATTCGGTTTTGTCAGAAAACAGAATGGGTGGAACGTGCACATTATGCAGTCGCGTGGGTGTATATTCATGACAGGGATTATGTCAGTGCCAAAGACCACGTCAGAGCACTTCCCAGTGTAAAATCGAATCGTATGCAGGAAAGTATTATGGCACAAATTGCTGATTTTGAGGGTGGCGTGGATGAGATGAAGAAAGTTGTCTGCGAAAATCTTCAAAATTTTGTAAGAGCGATAAATAAAGAAAATCTTTATGCTATGGAATCATTTGCGTGGGAAGTGTCTGCGGATGAGGCAGTTGCGTATGGCAGGTGGAGTATTGATATTATGAATGTATTTAGCAGGAAAAAGGAACTTTTGCCGTATTGCCGTGGATTTTTTCGTGACATTTATATGTATATGATTCATGCTGATTTGCGTGATGAAAATTATGAGCGGGCAGCCCTTCATTGGAATGAATTAAAAGAAGGTATGCAGAAGCATTATGGTTACTATCAGATGGTGCTTGGCGATGAAGGCGAAGAGGTCAAATTTCCAAAACGCCAGCTGGGGAATATGCGTGCCTATACGAAAGAATATATGGAAGAAAAACAGCAGGAAATTTTACAGAGATTAACAAGCTGGGAAGGAGAAGAAAAAATAAAAAAATTCCGCCAATATTTAGATTAAATTCGAATCACCCCTTGAATTTCCTGGAAAACTTAGTATAATATACACTATAAAACGAAATGAATTTGCTTATTTTTGTGCAAATTCAACAAAAAACAAAGGGGGACTTAATCTATGGCAAACAGATTTGTATTGAATGAGACATCATATCATGGTGCAGGAGCAATTGCGGATATTGCGACGGAGACGAGAAGCCGCGGCTTCAAGAAAGCATTTGTATGTTCAGACCCGGATTTGGTAAAATTCGGTGTAACACAGAAGGTACTTGATGTACTGGATAAAAATGGTATGGCGTATGAGTTATATTCCAATATTAAGCCAAATCCAACCATTGAGAATGTACAGACTGGTGTGCAGGCATTTAAGGATGCAAAAACGGATTATTTGATTGCGATAGGCGGTGGTTCTTCGATGGATACAGCAAAAGCAATTGGTATAATTATTAATAACCCGGAGCATGAAGATGTGATAAGTCTTGAAGGTGCAGTAGATACAAAGAATAAGAGTGTACCGATTTTCGCAGTACCTACGACAGCGGGAACGGCTGCCGAGGTTACGATTAACTATGTAATTACCGATGCGGCGAAAAATCGTAAAATGGTTTGTGTAGACCCGCATGATATTCCGGTTGTTGCATTTATTGATCCGGATATGATGTCGTCTATGCCAAAGGGCTTGACAGCTGCAACAGGAATGGATGCATTGACACATGCGATTGAAGGATATATTACAGCAGGAGCATGGGAATTGTCCGATATGTTCCATTTGAAAGCAATCGAAATTATTTCACGTTCTCTGCGTGGCGCAGTGGAAAATACACCGGAGGGCAGAGAAGGTATGGCACTTGGACAGTATGTTGCCGGCATGGGCTTTTCTAATGTTGGACTTGGTATTGTTCACTCGATGGCGCATCCTCTTGGTGCTTTATATGATACACCACACGGAATTGCAAATGCAATTATTCTGCCTACTGTTATGGAATACAATGCAGAAGCAACCGGTGAAAAATATCGTGATATTGCAAAAGCAATGGGCGTTGAGGGCACGGAAAATATGTCACAGGAAGAATATCGCAAAGCGGCTGTTGATGCCGTAAGAAAACTTTCACAGGATGTTGGAATTCCGGCAGATTTGAAAGAAATTGTAAAGAAAGAGGACATTCCGTTCCTCGCACAATCGGCTTATGATGATGCGTGCCGTCCGGGAAATCCGAAAGAAACAAGTGTAGAAGATATTACAAAATTATATGAAAGTCTTCTGTAAAATAGAGTAATAAAATAAGGCTGCCATCCAAGTGGATGGCAGTTTTTTTGTTTTCGTTATTTAATTTTTCCTTCTTTATGACGTTTGAAGAAATCCCTTGTTTCTTTTGCCACGACACCACTTAGGGCAAAAATAGCAATCATATTTGGAATTGCCATCAAACCGTTAAAAATATCGGCGATTGTCCACACGGCACTGACTGTCATATATGGACCGATAAATACGGCAAGAATGTAAATCCAGCGGAATATTTTTACATGTTTCATATTGCCGCCACTCAAATATTCCAAACAGCGCTCGCTGTAATAATCCCAGCCAAGAATTGTCGTAAAGGCAAAGAATACAAGGCAGAGCATTAAGACAAATGCGGAAACTTCAGGAGGGAACGGAAGTCCTTTCTGAAAAGCATAGGTCGTAACGCCGACACCCTCAAGTCCTTTTACCTGCCATGCACCGGTTAATACAATGGATAAGCCGGTAAGTGTACAAATAACAATGGTATCAATAAAAGTTCCTGTCATGCTTACAAGACCCTGACGGACAGGTTCTTTTGTCTGTGCGGCAGCTGCGGCAATTGGTGCACTACCAAGACCGGCTTCATTTGAGAAGATACCACGTGCAACACCTTTTTGCATAGCAACAAACATACTTCCGACGACACCACCGGTAATTGCTCTTGGCGAGAAAGCCGCTTCTACAATTACGCCAATTGCACTTGGAACCGCGGTGATATTAGTAATAATCAAAATGCCTGCAAACAGGAAATAAATTATTGCCATAAATGGCACGATAACCTGACTAACACTAGCAATTCGTTTGATTCCACCAATCAAAACGGAAGCAACGCAAAACGCCAAAACCAAGGATGAAATCACAACGGACCAGGAGTACTCGCCTAAGAATGGCAGATTTACACAGTGTGCATTGGCTGAATCAAAAAAGCCGTGAACAGCACTGGAAATACCATTTACCTGACTGAAAGTTCCAATTCCGAAAAGTCCGACACATACGCCAAAGAAAGCAAATATTTTGGCAAGCCATTTCCATTTTTTCCCCATACCCTGTTCTATGTAATAAAACGGACCGCCAAGGCTGTGACCGTCTTTTGCGACAACACGGTATTTTACAGCGAGGAGACCTTCGGCAAATTTGGTCGCCATGCCGAAAAAAGCAGCGACAATCATCCAAAAAAGAGCACCCGGTCCACCTGCACCAACAGCAGTTGCAACGCCGACGATATTACCGGTTCCAATCGTCGCGCTTAGGGCTGTACAAAGGGCAGAAAAACTTGAAATTTCTCCCTCACCGCCTTCTTCGTTTTTTACCATCCATTTTAAGGCAAGCGGCAGTTTTCGAAACTGCATTACGCCAAGACGCACAGTTAACAAAATACCGCCGGCAAGAATTAGTACCATAAGGGGAATACCCCAGACAAAATTGTCAATATTAACTAGAATATCATTGATTGTTTTCCACATTCGTTTTATCCTTCCTCTTTTTGTTAAAATAGCATTACTTTTATACTATATCGTATCTTTTAGGTTCTAGTCAAGCATCATACCGGATTCGTTTTGGTAATTTCGCAAAAGTTATGGTAAAATGGAGAGCAGAGGAGAGGAGGTGCACACATGACAAACAGTTATCGTTTTTTTCAAAATAAGGAGTGTGAATATTTTCCCTGCCATAAGGTGGAAAACGAGGAGGATTTTAATTGTTTGTTCTGCTATTGCCCGTTGTATCGTGAAAAAAAGTGCATTGGAAATCCGGTTTATTTTTTGAATGCGAAGGGACAGAAAATGAAAGACTGCAGTCAGTGTGAGGTAATACATCGCCCGGAAGCTTATGACAAGGTAATGCAGCAATTACAGAGACAGGATGAAATGATTTCTCTTAATATTGGAAATCTAAGAGAAGAAATCTGGGAGCGTATGGCACAGATTGCTTCATGGGAGCAGATGGATAAGAGAACACACAGACAGCATAAAGGGATGGCAGTCAGCAGTATTGGAGAAATTTTGGAAAGAAATAAATATTTGTACCGTGTTTCTATTCTTTTACAGCCGTTTTCCGGGCAATGTGTAGAAGACGGTTATTTTTCTTTTGGAAATGATAAGATGCAGTGCCAGGTGCTGTCACGCATTGACAGGAGACAGGTTGAAACCGGTTATTTGTATGCATTTCATGCACCGGAATATGAAGTAGAAGAAAGTAAGGCACTTTTAACACAGTATTACTGGGAGATTTTTCAAATCGCTTGTTTGGATGTGGTAAGAGAGTGGCTGCGGGAGTATTTGCAGCGGAAGCACAGCGTGTATGAAAAACGGTTTTGCAGCCCTGCTTTTGGCGCAGGTTTTTATGGAATGGAGTTATCTGCATCAGAGAAAATGCTGCAATTAATGGATGCTGAAAAAATTGGAGTTTCATGGGATGGTGGAAAAATGAAACCACAAATGAGTGTGGCAGGTGTGTACCTGATTAGCAGAAAAGATATTTTGTCAGACTGCAGGGATTGTGCAAACTGTATCGGGCAGCAGACAGGCTGTGCATTTTGCTGTAACAATCCGAAAAAAATGAGTTGATACATGTGGCGAAAAATGATAAAATAAAAAATAGTTTTTATGTGGTTAAAAAGGGTGGAAAATTGCATAACAGAGAAGAAGGACGATTGATTTGAATATTTTATCACTGGAACATTTGACACATTCATATACGGAAAGAAAACTTTTTGATGACGCCGATTTTTATCTTCATGAAGGGGATAAGGTAGGTGTAATCGGAATCAATGGAACCGGCAAGTCGACTTTGCTGAAAATTATGGCAGGGCTGGAGACTCCGGATGAAGGACAGGTTATACAGGCATCGAATCTGATGATTCATTATCTGCCTCAGAATCCGGAATTTTCGGAAGAGGACACGGTTTTACAGAGTGTTCAGAATATGGTGCATCACCATGCCAATGAAAATGAATTGATAGCGGCTAAGGCAATGCTTACAAGGCTTGGTATTACAGACTTTGAACAGAAGACAAGAGAGCTTTCCGGTGGACAGAGAAAGCGTCTTGCACTTGTTTCCGTGTTGATTACTCCATGTGATGTGCTCATATTGGATGAGCCGACAAACCATTTGGACAGTGAGATGGCAGATTGGCTGGAAAACAAGCTGAAAGCCTTTCGAGGGGCCTTGGTTATGGTGACGCATGATAGGTATTTTCTGGATTCCGTGACAAATAAAATCATAGAGCTTGACAAAGGGAAAATATACAGTTACGACGAAAAATATTCTGGGTTTCTGCAGCGAAAGGCAGAGCGGGAAGAAAGTGTGCGTGCCAGTGAGAGAAAACGTCAGAGTATTTTGCGCAAGGAGATTGAGTGGATTTCGCGTGGTGCCAGAGCTCGTTCGACGAAACAGAAGGCACACATCCAGCGATACGAAGCACTGAAAAATCAAAAGGCACCGGAAGTTGATGAAAAACTCCAGTTAAGCAGTATTTCATCCCGTATGGGAAAAACGACAATCGAAATTGAAAATGTATCAAAAGCTTATGGTGAGAATACATTGATACGTGATTTTTCTTATATATTTCTCAAACATGACCGGATTGGTTTTGTTGGGAAAAACGGCTGCGGCAAGACGACATTAATGAAAATGATTGCCGGCCGGATTGAGCCGGATGCCGGCAGTATTAAAGTTGGACAGACGATTCGGATTGGTTATTATACACAGGAAATCGAAAAGGAAGAATCCGCGGGAATTGCTTATATGGATGCGGATGAAAAGGTGATTGATTATATTAAAAACACGGCAGAATTTGTGCGCACCAGTGATGGGCTGGTCTCGGCATCTGCCATGCTGGAGCGCTTTTTGTTTCCGCCTTCGCAACAGTATAGTGCCATTGGTAAATTATCCGGTGGTGAAAAAAGAAGGTTAAATCTTCTCCGCGTGCTGATGGAGGCGCCAAACGTACTTATTCTTGACGAGCCGACAAATGATTTGGATATCGAAACGATGACAATTTTAGAGGATTATTTGGATGACTTTGACGGAATTGTTATCACAGTTTCACATGACCGGTATTTTTTGGACCGTATTGTAACCCGCATTTTTGCTTTTGAAGAGAATGGTGCAATTCGCCAGTACGAAGGCGGTTACACAGATTATGTGAAAAAGCGTCCGGCGAGTACGGAAAATTCTTTTGACGGAAAAACGAAGAGCCATACCGGTAACAAAGCGGCGCGGATGGTGTATAAAAACCGTGAAAAGAAACTTAAATTTTCTTATCAGGAACAGCGAGAATATGAAACAATCGAAGAGGATATTTCTGTGTTGGAGACGACCATTGAAACACTTGATCAAGAAATGGCGGAGAATGGGACAGACTATGTCAAACTTCGTGAGTTATCTGAGAAAAAAGATGAAGCAGAGGAACAGTTGATGGAGAAAATGGAACGCTGGGAGTATTTGGAGGAACTGGCGGAAAAGATAGCAAATCAGTAGAAGGTAACATTAAGGACACTGTGTATTCAAGTTGTGTAACATATTTTCACATGTATTACTTATAAAAAGACATTCTCTATTTTTGTATTTATGATAGCATTATATATAGCATTAATCAAATAAAAAAATGGAGGTATGGTTATGAGGAGACAGATAAAGAGAGTTGTGGCGACATTGCTGACGGCATCGTTGATTGCTCCTATGTGTTATGGAAACAAAGTTTCTAATGCTGAAATGGTGAAAAAGAATGTTACGGCAACTGCAGTTGATGAGGATGGTTCAGATGGGCTGACAGAAATCACAGAATTGCATGCAGCATCGGTAGATAATAAAATAGAAGTTCGCATATGGAAGAATGAGGAGGGAAAAATTTTTTATTCTGCATACCGGAATGGACATGTTACGTTGAAATGCGTACCACTTGGCATTGTGGCGAAAAGTGTTGATTTATCTACTGGTCTGCAGGTGGATGAGGAGTCATATGAACTTAAAAAGGGAAAAGAAGAGTATGATTGGTACCAGGGAAGTAAAAAACATGTAAATAAAGAATATCAGGAAATGTCATTTGTGGTAACAAAAGAAAATGCAAAAATGCAGGTGATTTTCCGTATTTTTGAAGATGGTATTGGATTCCGTTATGTTGTGGATGGAGACACGACAACACAAAATGAGAAAACAGTGATTACCAGTGAAGTAAGCTCCTTTGAATTTCCTATGGATGGAAGAGTATGGAATGCCGACTGGTACAGTTCAACTTACGAGCCGGGCTCTTATTCGACAAGGACAATGACCCAGGTAAAGAATGCAAATGGAGATGTTCCACCTGCAATTCTCTCTCAAGTGGCGAATGGGAATGGTTCCTGCTATATGCTTTTAACTGAGGCAAATGTGTATAACGAGGAAAAGCCTTATTGTGCAACTATTTTTCATACAAATCAGGGAAGTGCTGCCTATAAAGTTCAGTTTAGTAAATATTTAAAGCAGGAGCAGGACCCAGAGTATGTTGGTAAGACTTTTAAGGCGGAATACCTGCCAATTGAGAGTGTTACAATGGAGAATGAATTTCATACACCATGGCGTGTATGCATTATGACGGATACATTAAATGATTTGACGAACAGTTCGTTGGTTTCTGACCTCAATCCGGCAGCAGAGGGAGACTTTAGCTGGGTAGAACCAGGTACAGCATCTTGGTCCTGGTGGTCAACAGGAGATCCGATTGAATATCAGTCTTTGTATGATTATATTGACTATGCGGAAGAAACAGGACAGAAGTATTGTCTTGTTGATTTTGGGTGGGAAAACTGGAAGGACAGTTCCGGAAAATTGGATTATGAAGAAAAGTTAAAGAAATTATGTAAGTATGCCAATGAAAGAAACGTAGGAATACTTGTCTGGTATGGAGTAAAGAAACGAGACGGTGCACATCGGGTAGACCTTGATAATCCTGAAACTATTGAAAAAGAATTTGCATGGTGCGAAAGTCTTGGCGTTAAAGGTGTTAAAGTTGATTATCTTGAGAGCGACAGTCAGTGGGCGATGAAAGATATGTATGATATTGCATCCATTGCGGCGAAGCATAAATTAGTTGTAAATTATCATGGTTGCACAGATCCAAATGGCGAGAACAGAACATTCCCGAACATTTTATCGAGTGAGGCTGTACAAGGAAGTGAGTACTTCAAGTGGGGAAGTGGTTCGCCTATAGAGACTCTTCTTACTTTGCCTTATACGCGTAATGTAATCGGTTCCATGGAATTTACACCGGTTGGAATGAGTGTGAAAAATTGTAAGGCGACGAATGGTTTCATGCTTGGAATGACAGTTGTCTATGAATCGGCAATGCAGACGCTGGCACATTCCTGCCACGTATATCCGGGGTATGGTGGTTTGTCATTCCTTACAGATATTCCATCATCCTGGGATGAGTCTGTTTTGTTGGAGGGGTCTGAACCACGCAAAGCAGCAATTCGTGCAAGAAGGAGTGGTGAGCGTTGGTACCTCGGTGCTATGACAGCTAAAGAAGATAATTATGAAGCAGACCTTTCTTTCTTGGATGCAGGTGCAAAATATTATGCGTATGTTTATACGGATAATTCTGATAGTTCCAACATTCAGATGGAGAAAAAAGAAGTAACTTCCAAGGATAAACTCACACTGCCACTTAAAGAAAACGGTGGTGCAGCTGTCATTTTCAGCAAGAAAGATGATTTGAGATTAACATCTTATGATAATTACAACTATTTTGAGGCAGAGAATGCAAATCTTGGTCTTGGCAACAAAACACCGACAACTGCTCAGTATGTTTCCAATAAAGCTTATATCGGAAAAATACGTGGAGTGCAAAATCGTGTTAAATTTGAAAATATCGAAGCTCCGGAAGCTGGTATGTATGACCTGAAGCTCTACGTGGTAAGTGGAAGCAAAAAGAAACTTAGTATTCGTACAAACCAATATGAATCAGTACAAGTAACTGATATTGTGGGGATTTCCGGTAATAGTTCTGCAGTAGGGTGTGTGTCCACCCAGGTTTATTTAGACAAAGGAAAGAATACAATTTATGTATATAATCCGACAGCTCTTGGTCCGGGACTTGATCGTATTGCTATATCAAAGACAAAAACAGCAGATGCTGCAGTTCCTAAGATAGCTACAGATTATCCGGAATTATATGCGGATTATCCAGGAACTACATCTACTCCGGAACCTACTGCAACACCTGTGCCTACGACAGCGCCTGCTGTAACTCAAACTCCTGCATTGACAGCAGTTCCAACACAGGTACCAGTTCAGAAATCAACTCAGAAAGTAACTCAGAAAGTAACTCAGAAAGTAACAAAACCTGGCAAAGTAAAAGGTCTGTCAGTGAAGAGCACTTCTAAAAGGAAGATGTTTGTAAAATTTGCGAAGATTAAAAATGTAAAGGGGTATCAGATATCATATAGCACAAATAAAACATTTAAGAAGGCTAAGAAGGTTACAGTTTCTTCTAATTCAAAGACAATTAAAAAACTGAAATCGAAAAAAATGTACTATGTACGCGTTCGTGCTATACGCAAAAACAAACAAAAAACATTGTATGGAGCATGGAGTGCTAAGAAAAAGGTAAAAATAAAATAATCTTTAATAAACAATATACCATTTCAAGAGTTGACAATGATACTTTTGAAATGGTATTGTTATTTTAGGAAGAGGAGATGATACTTATGGAGATGCCAGAAGATGGTGTTTGGTGGTTGAATTACAGCCAATATGAAGACTTACGTCTTTATGAAATAGGAATTCAGAGATGTGCTCCTTCATATTCATTTGGACCGATCATACGCGACCGGTATATATTGCATTATGTATTTGAAGGAGAAGGGGTGCTCCGAATTGATGATAAAGAGTTTAAGGTAAAAAGTAACAGCTTTTTTTTGCTACCGCCGGATGTGCTTGTTCAGTATCAGGCGGATGAAAAAAAACCATGGCAGTATGCATGGATTCATTTTCATGGATTTAAGTCAACAGAAATTGTGAGAAGTATTGGGATGACAAGAAAAGAACCAGTTTATGTACCGATAGAAGAGAACAGCCAATTAAAGGATGCTGTTATAAATTTAATTATGTATAAAGAAAATGAATATGCATGTATAGGGTATATGTATATATTGTTTGATAAAATGAATCGGTGGACGCGGCATGTTGAGAAGAAAGCAGGAACGAATCTGCGGACAATGAATTATATGAGAGAAGCAATTCAATATATAAATACGAAGTATTGTGAATCGATCATGGTGCAGCAGATAGCGGATCATTGCGGTGTGGATCGGGCATACTTAAGTAAAATTTTTAAATATGCGACCGGTAAAACGTTGCAGGAATACCTGATACAATTTCGGATAAAACGGGCAAAACAGTTGTTAAAAGATACCGATTTGTCGGTAAAATATGTCTCATACTCTGTTGGGTATAATGACCCCTTCACTTTCTCAAAAGTGTTTAAAAAACAAGAGGGAGTTTCACCGTCAGTGTGGAGAAAAAATCATAATAATTATACATAAGTTATACATTGTCAGATCTTGATTATGATACAGAAGATGTTGTTGACCGACTGAAAGAATTAAAAGTTGAAGAGCACGCGGAAAGTAACATTGAAAAAAATCTTCCGATAGACAAAAGTTACAGAATAAAGACTACGGAAGGAGTAGCGTCATCCAACGCAGAGGCAACAGGTCTTATACTTCCGAATTATGGCTCAAACACTTCTTCTTATGTGGAAGAAATAGAAGAAGGCGGCTTTTTTCGAATTGAGGCGTTAAAAGGAAAAGTTTACATTGAGACTTATAGTGCAGATTATAAGCTGCTTTCTACCAAAAAGATTAAGTATGAACTGCCTAAATTCGGAGGATATTTTAAAGGTAAAGATGCACGGTATATCGTGTTTGGACAGAATAACCATGAATCGGATAATACAAAAGAAGTTGTCCGGGTTGTCAAATATGATGATGACTGGAACAAACTTGGACAGTGCAGTATAACAAGCAAAAATGTATATGAGCCTTTCGCAAAAGGTCCTTTGCGTATGACAGAAAATGACGGAATCCTTTATATCCATACATCAAGGTATATTTACTGGGATGCTGCAGCGGAGCCGGAAGAGATTCATCATGAAGTAAATCTAACTTATGCGGTGGATGAAGACAGTATGGAATGTGTCATGAATGAAGCTCCGGGTGACTGGGTTTCCCACTCTTTTGCCCAGTTTATTCTTTCAGATGGCGAGTCTGTATACCGTTTAGATCTTGGAGATGGTAATCCCCGTGCTGTTAATCTAGCAAAATCGGTTGTTTACAAGGAGCCGGACGATGTATGGACATGGTATGGGAAGACAGAGACCCGTTCCCTCTTAGATATTATAGGAAGCTATGGCGATAATGTAACCGGTGTATCGCTGGGAGGTTTTGAACTTATGAACGATGGCGATACACTTATTACTGCCGGGTCTTCTATTGTCCAGGATTCCTCTGTTACAAAATTTCCGACGGAAAAAACATACAGAAATATTTTTGTGCTAACTATGAATAAAAAATTTAATATGTCACCTAAATTAAATTGGATTACCGATTATAAACAAGAAGATGGAATTACCATTTTGAATCCACAGTTAGTAAAAGTAGAGGATGGGTTTTATATGTTTTGGCAGGAATATTATGTAGAACAGGAGACAGACCTCTGGGTGACAAGAGTTGCAAAACTTAATGCAGATGGAAGTCTCGATGGAAAAATTCACAAGATTCGTGCTTATTTGTCAGACTGTAAACCAATTGTGACATCGGATAATCACTTGTTCTGGTATACAACGATGAATGATAATGCACCGACATTTTACTCTCTGGATATGAATAGGCTGGATGATTATGATTTCAATGGCCGTATATTTGCAGATGCGTTTGAAATAAAACTTTCACAATATACGTATACAGAAATCGATGATCCATCAAGAATGCATGCGTATAAGCCGGACGTGACAGTATATTTTAAAGGGGAAAAGTTAGTAAATGGACAGGATTACACTTATAGATACGAAGATAATTATACACAGGGAACTGCCTATGTGGATGTGACGGGAAAGGATTTCTTTGTAGGCACTCAGAGAGTACCATTTGAGATACTGCCGGCGAAAGAAGACCCACCATATCAGGAACCATCATGGTGGGGAAATGGCGGGCAGGCAACAAGCAAGCCGACAGCAACGAAGAAACCGACGGCAACCAAGAAACCAACAGCAACAAGGAAACCGAGTACAAAAACAGTGAGAACCGGTACAGGTGCGGTTATAATCAAGGGCACGGGAACTTCTGCAGCAACCCCTAAAAAGGTAAAGGGTGTAAAGGTTTCAAATTTAAAAGGTAAAAAAGTTGTAGTATCATGGTCCAAACAGCAGGGAATGTCCGGATATCAGATACAGTATGCAAAAAACAAGAAATTTACGAAAGGGAAAAAGAAGTTATCTGCATCCAGAACTTCGGCTTTTCGGATAATAACAAAATTCAAGAAAAAAACATATTATTTCCGTGTGAGAACTTATAAAAACTCGGGCAGACGGAAAGTTTATGGTAAATGGAGTAAAATCGTCAAAGTAAAAATAAGAATATAAATGCGCATGGGGGAGAATTAGGACCAGTTTTTGCTGGTCCTTTTCGATTGCATTATTGCTATGCTTAATTATATCATGGTTGTGTGAATTCGCCAATAATATAAAAAATCGCCATTTTAACTTTTTGCAGACCATTATAAATTAAGAAGGGCACTTGATTTCTCAAATGCCCTAGTGTATAATCTACTTAGAAAGGTTATCGGATGTGTTATCCGATTGCCCTCAGTTGTAACTATGAAATAGCATTCACTTTAGGCGGTGGGATGCTATTTCTTTTTGCCGTTATGGTTATCTATGTAAGATAGAGCCGCAAAAACAACTAATAAAAGCGTAAG